>ULNQ01025687.1_pt1 | contig 43850 bp, 60 predicted proteins | sample 1951951 | NCBI WGS metagenome assembly ULNQ01 (sample SAMEA4835580, study PRJEB28245) | human gut metagenome | biome: gut microbiome; material: fecal sample | place: Denmark | collected 2008
CATTATCCAACATTTTTCTCATTGTATATTTACATTGTTTGATTATTTGTTCTCTATTCTTTTTAATAAATAATTCTACATTAAATCCTTCCTTTTCAAAGAAGGGTAACATTTCATTTGAATTTGTAACTATATTTTTTAATGGAGTGGTCATGCGTTCTGTGATATATTTTACATCCATTGCATTAGGCTCTGTTGTTGTCAAACAATTAAGAACATCTTCGTAGCCTTTATATTTTTCACTTTCCTTAATCGCATTTGTTAATTCCACAATTGGATTATCTGTCTCAAAACCATTTTTAAACAATTCACCTAAATAATTACTTACAGATGAGATATTTGCTTTTCTTTCGTAAGAAAAACAAGCATATAATCCATTAAAAAAATATTGGGAAAAATCAGTAGGGGCATTCATTGAAAAATATGGTAAATAACAATAAAGATTTAATCCATTTTCATTAATTCCATCAATGGGTTTGATTGTATATTGATGCTTATGCATGATTTCATGCGCAAGTGTTGATATTAAGTTAGGAAAATATATTTTATCTGAACTAATTTTTAATTCAATAACAGTTTTACCATTTTCATTCTTGTACGTCTTTCCATGGCAAATTTTATCCCCATAAGCATTGTTATTCCATATTAATATATATTTGCAATCATCTTTATTCACTTCATAAGTTTTTATGTCTCCTTCTGACTTAACATAATCATTACAATAAAGTTTAAATTTTAAAGCATTAAGAACATCACAGACTTCTTCATATTGTCCATTAAATGAGCCATACGAATCTTTAATTATTGATTCATACATCATTTGTTTATGGTGAAGTCTAATATTATATTCATCCATAATGAAACCATGAGCAAATGAAGTTGCTTTCATCAACTTTTCATTAAAGTCCATTATTGTTAAATCAATTTTTTCTTTTCCAAAAACAATGTAACATTATCCAACATTTTTCTCATTGTATATTTACGAGTGAACTACTCCCACCTAAAGGAAGGGGGACTTCTTGCAAAAAATCATTAAAAGGTTGAAAAAGATGCCTTGCTTTAGATTGGCGGTAGTGCACAAATTATTCCTCAACTTTTTCCCAATCTTTAAGTCTTGGGTGGCATCTGTAGGTCCCAGGTGTTAATCCGCCTTTATTTGAATAAAAAATAAGCAACGACCACATATATTCCATATTATTGGTAATATCATCATAAAGGTCATGAAAATGAGATTGCAGTGGTTCCGGAAAACATCTTCCTCGAATATCGTCTTCCGAACCCGGTATTGCCTCCATCCAATGTCCAAGAATAAGCCCGATGTCCTCAATAGGACGCTCACCACCCCAAGGGGCATATTGGTCAATTCCCCAACCGATTCTGCCGTTACGGGAATCAGAATCAAATATGAATGATTCAAATTTTATCTCGGAAAGAAGTTTGATATGGTCTTCAGTCAAATTAATTGTCTTATATGCTGACATGATATATTTTATTTTTTTATGAATTATTTCTTAAATGATTTATCTCCTGACATTGAAATGATTACCTCCGCTTCCTTACGGAATTCATCAATAGTTGTGACTCCGCAATATGACATACATGATGCAAGATAGTCTTTCATATTTTTTGCCCATTTATCAATATGATATTCAATCAAAATAGGTTTCACATTACCTTCAGCGGTTTTGGTAGCCTCTCCGTTTGTTAGTTTTTGAGCCTTTTTTGATGCCATGCCATAATATTCCCTATATGGATTGAAATTTTCTCTCAAATATTCCACACTATTTTTAATAATATTTTCATTATTAAGAATATATTGTTGAAAATCAGTATCGGAAAAAGAAAATTCATCATCAAACATATTGATATTACCTTTAGAATCAGGTCGTGCCCATCTGATTTCCCCACAAGCCTCCCATGACTTTGCAAATATATTTCCGCTCATCACTGCAAAAGCCCCGAGAGCCAACGCTTTCTGAATGGTATCAAAATTGGAAACGCCTCCATCAAAAATAAGTTCAGTTCCTTTTCTGTCATGAACTCTTTCCCATTCTTGTTTTCTCATACAAAGTTCATCAAGAAGGGTTGCTGACGGCATATGAACACCTACCTGAACACTTGTCAAACAGCGACTTCCGGTTCCAACATTACATCTCATATAGTCAATTCCGGCATCAGCATAATAATCATAAGCCATCGGATTTGCCACATTTCCTGTCATTATGACAATATTCTTTTTTCCATATTTCTTTTTCAATTTCTTACAAACATCATATAGAGATGCCATTGTTCCATGGGCAATATCTATGCAGATATAATATGGACCATTTGAAAAGTCATAATCAGACTTACAAAAATCCTCAGATTCCTTAAGAGAAAACGATGCAAATACTTCCTTGGATAATTCCAATCTTTTATTAAAATCAACTGTTCGTGGAATAACGCACATAAAACCGTTCTCAAGCCATGTTTTATAATTATACTCATTTGTCACCGCTCCCATAGGTGCGACAATCAAAGGATAATATTTCTTTCCGCAAATTTTGATTTTTGTATCACATTCACTTCTATGCCTTATAGGTGAAATCGGAGATTGAAGAATCTGAACATCTTCAATTTCATATCCGGTCTTAATAAGTTTGCTTTTAGCCATTTTATTATAATTTCTTTTCTTTGATTAATTTACGAAATTTTATTAACAAAACAAAATTGGAATTCTAAATTGTATTCAAAATTCCAATTGCAAGTTCAACATCCTCATCAGTCAATCCTACATAAGAATCCACATGAACAAAATGCGGCTGTTGATTTTCAGTAAAATCTGTTCTGTCATCAATGATTACATAATTGGTTACTTCAGTATGCAATTGAAGCCATTCATCTATTTCTGAACCACGGCTATTCTCATATTCCTCATCATCTTCTGATAGCATATAATTCCTATAACCCATTATTCTCCATATATGCTCAGGTGTTTTATCTATAATCAAGCCTTTAGGAAATCCTCCATTTTCCAGCCTAATCAAACTTCCCGGCCAACTTATACGCCAATCACTTGACAATACAATCTTAGCCCCGGTTTCCTCACATATTCGGATAATTCTTTCAACACATAAAGGGTCTATATCCCCTTCTGTTCCATCTATATTTCCTGGATTTCTATCTGATGTATACCATTGGGTATAATTAATGACACCATCACAATCCATAAAAATTACTCTCATAACTCATTGATTAATAATCAAATATTGATTTTTCTTTCGGAATGTATTTCTTGAAACATTCGCAATTAGGGTCATGTAAAACGTTTTTGTAACTAGTATTATTATTTTTTTCAACCATATAGAGATAAGAATGCCCGTCATAATTAAATTTTATAACAATAAACTTATTATAATAATGTCCTCTATTAATATAGATTGTATCTGCCTTTACCTCTGTTGAGATATTATTATATCGAGGTTCTTTAGTACAAGAAAAAGTACAAAGCATAATTGTAATGGCAGCCAAAACAATTGCCACATAATCCGGTAATATAAATTTAATCTTTTTCATTTTAAAACTCTTTAAGTGCTTTCTTTTGTTTATCAGTCAATTTATTAGGAAGTTTATAACGAATTACAATCACATAATCTCCTATTTGCCTTGGGTCATTTGGATTAGCAAATCCTTTTCCCTTGAATATGAATGATTTCCCATGCGGAGTTAATTCATCTGCATTTACAGTAACCTTACTTCCATCAAGGCATTTATATTCTTTGGTAAATCCAAGAAGGCATTCATTAAACGGAACATCATCATAATGAATAACATTAATTAGGTCTGGGCGATAATAATAAGAATCTTCTTTAACTGTTACATTAATATACAAATCCCCATTTATTCCGCCTCCTTCCGGTGCATTGCCTTCGTTTGGAATTACAATTGTCATACCATCAAAAATGCCAGCGGGAATGGATATTTTTTTAATTGTCGTTTCATATTCAATTCCCGTTCCATGACAATGAGAGCAAGGAGTATTGATTATCCTACCTGTGCCATGACAATGAGGGCATTGGGATAGGAACATTTGAAATGAGCCTCCACCAACTTGGTTCATTTTGGATATAAGGCCTTTTCCGTTACAGTGAGGGCATTTTGTACTCTTTCCGTCTGATGAGCCGGTTCCATTGCAATGGTGACAAGCTTTTTCCCTATTGATTTCAACATCAAATTCACCGCCCCTATATGCTTCTTCAAGGGTTATTGTTATATTTGATTGAACATTACTTCCCTTACGTTGTCTTTGATTATGGAAACCACCTCTGAACTTACCGAACATGTCTTCCATATCATTAAACTGAGACCTCATCCGAGCAAATAAATCATTAGGGTCAAAATCTTCATCACCCTCAAAGTTAAAATCTCCGCCATTATCATATTGAGCCCTTTTCTGCGGGTTGGAAAGAACTTCATAAGCCTCTGAAATATCCTTGAATTTTTCCTCTGCCGTCTTTTTTTCTTCATCAGTGCCAGAAACCCATCTGTCCGGATGCCATTTCATTGCAGCAGTCTTATATGCTTTTTTCAACTTTTCTTGAAATTCCTTGTCTGACAGATTCTTATCTGAATCATTCAGCCCCAAAATCTCATAATAATTCTTATCCATTTGTTCTCCTTTTTCTAAACTACCAAGCAAATATACAAAATATTGTAAAAAAAAGCAAACTATTTATGGTAAAGTACTTTTTAAGAATGCATCAAAACATTAATATAAATAACGTTAGGGCAATTGATGCCAAATTATATAACGAGCATTATTATGATTACATGCTCTATAAAGGAGAGGTTACAAAACAATCATTGAATTATATCAATGGACTCGGGATTGTTGATTTTTCCACATTGCATATTGTCAGCGGAATTCTTTATTCCACAATAACATGGAGCGGAGCCACAAACAATGGTGTTGATATGAATGACATCGGGCTTACAGGCATGGACAATGGATTGATTTCTTTTGATAAGACAAGAATATCCAATGAGCAATTTCTTGAATTATATCTCAACAGCAAATATCATATTGAATCAGGGGATACAAGATTATTTATGACACCAGTAACCGGAAATACAAGTATGTTTGAATATCCTATGTATGCCATTGCTGATGAAAATGATGTTATTCAATACATTGCTTGCAAAGGTGGATTCTATCAAGGCTTTTTTAAACTTGAAGGTTTTGATTATCAAGTTGTTCCTGACAAGATAGAAAGAGAATGGGTGATGCATTTTGAAGTACGTCCGAGAAGTGATTATGAAGTGGGTGAAAGAACAATAAATTTTATTCACCCCGAAAACAAAGGCATATTTTTCTTTATGGGAACCCGTGCGGAAAATAAATACTGGCCTTACTATAAAGTAAATTCTGATATTGTCAAATCTTTTGAAAAACCAAGTTTCCTTAATGATGGCTATCTTGGGGAAGATATGGAAAAATGTACCGAAAAAGATAATTGCCTCAATGATGGTATATGGTTGAAAGATGAACCTATAGAAGAAAAAAAAGATAATGATGATAATGAATGCATAGACCCTTGCGAAAGTGGAGATGGATACTTTAGTGTAGGAGATAAATATTTTATGTTTGGAGTAAGCGATTGTTTTAGAGAGGGTTATCCCATATCATCAGCAGACACTCCAAGCGGTGACACTATAATAATAGATACTGAAACAGCAAAATACCACATTTCATCATCTTATTTGAATACTTATGATTATCACCCGGAAAACCTTATATGTGGATGTTGTTCTGATGATGTGACTCCTACTCCGTCAGGTAAACCTTGCCATTGTGGAGAATGCTGCAAAGATTATTTTATTGATGATTATTTTGACAGCCAATGTCCTATTGATGATGGAAAGAAATCAATAGAAGATGATGCCATTAGAAAAGATATAAGTTTGGCAAGCGGTTATACCGATTCCGAGGGTCATGACCCGTCTGAAAGAGGTTATTATGAAATCACTTCTGATAACAAATTCTTGATGTTTGATAGAACGCCATCAGGATTTACCGCTGACAATTGGGTTGAAGGTACAAAAATTACACTATATGGCAGAAAAAACTGGCCGAACGCCAATTATTTTATGTTGATGAACAGGACTCCTACCGGATGGACTGTCCATAATATTCAAGATTACAATGAAGAAAACAGTTATGACTATAACATTTATAAGGATATCAGAAACAATGTTTTTGCTTTAAGAATCAGAGAAGATGGTGCCGTTGGTTATAGATATGGCGTTTTGGATTGCAGTGAGGGCAATATAAACCGTTATTCTGTAATTGAAGAGTATTCAAAACCTGGAATGGTCAAAACCGATGAATGGAATTCAATCAATGTCCGTTTCTGCGTAATTAATCCGGCATTGCATAAATGTGACAATAAACCAAGAAAAATGAGAATAATGATATATGTTAATGGTTTCTTGAAATTCATAAGTAAAGAACTTGATACATTCTCATTCAAGGCTTTGGATGAACTTTATCAAAAGCAGGAGGCTGTTCCATATAACATGTCATTAGGTGGCGGCTCAATAGGGCTTCTTGAAACAATATTGCCTGATTATTATAAAATACCCGAATATATTCTCCCTATTGAAAGGGACTTTTGTGGCTCATTCTTGGGTGATATAAAATCATTCAAAATGTATGTCGGGTTCATAGATTATTCGAGCATCAAAAACTATTTATCAATAAAATAATACGTTGAAAATTAAACAACATGGAAAATATAAAAGAAACATTGTTGAAATCTGAGACAGGTTCTGTAGTGACACTTCCTAACGGAATTACATATTATAAATTATATCCGGGTTTCAGAAAAGACGATTATCAAGATTACACTAAGAACTGTGGATTGTTGGGAACAGATATTGACAACAATTTTTATTTCTTACGTGGCTATGACATATATTCTGTTGAATATAATAAAGACAATGATATCCTTACAATAACAAGAGTTGACGGCGAAGAAATTACCGTTGATATGAAGAAGGTTATTGAAAAGGAAGGTCATCCCAAATTTGAATATGATAAAGACACTGGTACAATCACTATAACTTATACTGATGGGTTTGTTGACACTGTTGATGGGTTTATGATTGACACCAAACTTGCATCAGATGCAACTTTGAAAGGAAATGGCTCCAAATACAATCCTATAGGTTTGTCTCCAATAGAAAGAACAGGGACTTATGCTCCTGCTCAAAAACTTGTGGATATTACCGAAACAATGGAGATGCCGGAAGGAAAAGGTAAAGGATACCGTATTGTAACCAAAGAAAAGATTGATTACTTTGGGCGTTTATATCCTTATGCAGCAGTCGAAATGATAGATGAAGCCCTTAAAGAAAAAGGCTCTGAATGGCATATCCCTACAAAAGAAGAATGGGATGATTTGCTTAATTCTCTTGAGTGTGCTGAGGATAGGAATCATAGTGGCATGACTATTGATAAATATTACGGTAGAATTGCCGGTAGTGGAATAAAATCCGCTAACCTTTGGAAAGAATATACGCCTAAAGATGGCGAGATTTCTACTGCGGGTGAAGATATATACGGGCTTTCTGTTTATCCATTAGGAAATGTTCCCCCAAGAAACGCCATCATGGATGATGTTGACCATGATGCTGAAGGATTTAGCAAATTGTCCGAATTCTGGACATCTACATTAGATGAGGTTGGAACCCCTTATGTTAAGGTATTCGCATACAACAATGCGGGGGTTCGTTCAGAGAAACTCGGAAAGGATGCGAAACTTTCAATCCGTCTTGTCAAAGATTATGATTATACCAATTACAATGAGTATGAGAACATTTTAGGTTTGAATTATCCTACTACCCTTGTTTATGGTAAAAGAGATGATTACAAATATGTCAAAATTTGGACTTCCGTCAATGTTTTTGATTCCGATAGTATGCTTAGTGGTGTTACATCTGATGAATGGTCAGAAGCATCTGATACTGAAAGCGGTAGAAGAATTGTCTATTTCATTAATGAATGGGACGGAACCAAATGGTACAAAAAAGCAATGTCAGAAGGTGATTCCGTTGTTATCATCAATGGTGAGGATAAAGATGGCAATGAGATTTATAACCATGAATGGAGAGTATATAAAGATGGCAAGGAAGATATTCTGAAAGACACTTATCAGGTCATCATGGATGACACTACTAAAATAGTGAAAGAACTTAGTGCATCAACTGTTGAAATTGAAAAGAATCTTAACGAATTAAGTTCAACCACTGTTGATGTTAAAGAAAAATTAATTTCTGAAATCGCAAGAGTTGATGGCAGAATTGATGATGAGATTGACAAGAGGGCATCTGAAGTAACAAGACTTGATGAACGTATAGACAATGAAGAATCCAAACGTGCAGAAGAAGTAACAAGATTGGACGAAAGGATTGACACTGAGGAAACAAGACGTGCAGAAGAAGATGGAAAACTCCATACACGTATTGACAATGAAGAAAATAAGAGGGCTGAAGAAGTATCAAGACTTGATGAACGTATAGATAATGAAGAAACAAAACGTGCAGAAGAAGACAAGAATCTCCATTTACGTATTGATGCAGAAGAAGTACAAAGAGCAGAAGAAGTATCAAGACTTGATGAACGTATAGATAATGAAGAAACAAAACGTGCCGAGGAAGATACCAAACTTAATGCCCGCATTGAGAATGAAGAAATAACAAGGGCAAAAGAAGATGCAAGGCTTGGTTCCCGTATTGATACAGAAGAAGCAAAACGTGAGGAAGAAGATGAAAAACTTGGTACTCGCATTGATGATGAAACCAAGGAGCGTATTGAGGAAGATGCAAGGCTTGATGCCCTTATCTCTGTTGAAGCAATTAAAAGACAAGAAGAAGAAGCTAAACGTGCCGAGGAAGATAAGAAACTCCATGACAAAATCGACAACGAAATTGCTGACCGCATTGCGAACGATATTGTGCCGGGAGATTATACGCTTGGCTCAAATGATACTATGACAATCCCTACTAATGGTGAAAATGTTGATGATGTCAACATAAGCATAAGTGATAATTTCTTTGATTTCGGCAAATTTGAATAATCGTGAAACAATGTTTTAAAAATGAAGAGATTACAATTAAAACGTTATATAAATGAAGAAACTCCAATATTTGAGAGCCGTGAAAAGGCTCTCGAATATTTCAGTTTAATGGTGAGCGAAACCGACAACCGTCATATGGTTGGTGGCGGACTTTATGGAGAACCGGTTGTTGCTAAATATTATGACATTGACGGTGTTGTACAATTAATATTAGGTATTGGCGTTGAAAATGGATATGGTGTAGGATATCATATCATTGATACGGCAAAATTATCTGAAGATATAAAACTCAACAAAGAGACAATTGATAATACCATTAAAGACCTTGATGATGTTAAACAATCAATCAATGATAATATTGCAACAATCAAAATGGTCGAATCTTCAAGTGCAAATATAAGAGATGAATACGCCCTTATAAACGGCAAAGACAAAACGCTTGGAGAACATATCAAAATCTATAAAGATAATGCACTGGTAGATGCGCAAATAGGCTTTAAAGGCGCAACAGGTGTTACCGAAGAAACAGTTGATGGCAAAAAATCTTATAAACTCCAATATGATACCGATGAATTAGACAAGGACCATGAATTTCTTTATATTGTTTATAGAAATGAAGAGGGAAGCCTTACTTTTGTCGGAATTGATTATGAGAATTTCTTGATGGAGGCGGAATTTGGTGACGGACTTAAAGTTCTTGACCATGTTGTTTCCATCAATATTATGGAAGGAGAGGAATTCCTTGAAATTGACGAAAACGGTGCTATTAAAACAAAAGGAATTCATGAAGCAATCAATGAATCCGCTCAATCAATCAAAGATGAATTCAATACTACAATTGATGAAAAAATTGCGATTGAAGCACAAACCCGCAAAGAGCAAGATGAGATTCTTCAGAATCAAATTACAGAAAATAAAGTATCATCAAAAGATATTATTGTAGAGCCATCTGCCACCGGAACTAAATTATCACTTCAGGTTGATAACAACACAATAACCAAAACGGCTGATGCTGAAACAATTTATGACAGTGGTATTGCTGTTCTTGGAACATTGCTTAAGATTAAGTCTGTTACCCCATCATCTGCGGCTATTAAGCAAGCATATCAATTGGAAGGTGCTAATGGGCAGCCAATTGGCGATGTCATTGAAATAGCCAAAGAAAGTGCATTGTCAAGAGTGGAAACAGGTAAATTAGGAGACACAATTGATTCTGTTACAGGTACTTATACATCAAGAGGTGATGGTAATGACACTCTTAATTTTATTTATCTCAGAAATGACGGAACTTATGAATTAGTTGCTGTTGAAATCTCAAAATATTTCACAGATGCCCATTTCGGAAAAGGTCTCAGCAACGAAGACAATGTAGTGTCAATCAAAGAAGGTGATGGAAATGAATATCTTGTTGTTGGTGATGACACATTGTCAGTAATTGGCGTTGATGCGGCAATTGATACTGCTTGTAAAACGATACTTGCTGATGCCAAAGAATATGCTGATAGCCAAATAGCAAAATCTTCTGAAACCATTAATTCAACCATTCAAGATGCCATCAATCAAATTAACAATGGTAAAGTCATTGATGTTGAATATAATAAAGAGGGGAATAAATATATTTGGCTCAAACTTGCCGATGGAACTCATTCTGTGGGATTCGATGCAAGTGATTTCATAAAGGACGGTATGCTTAATGATGTTGTCCTTGATGATAGCAAAAATACGTTAACTTTCACTTGGAATATAGACGGCGGTGAAAAATCAACAGTCATTTCTCTTGATAAATTCATGGATATTTATACATCCGGAAATGATTTCATTGGAATTGACGGAAAAGTGATTACTGCCCGTGTTGATAATGAGGGTGGCTTTGCCAATACTCTTGCATCTACCGATTTTGTTAAGAATTCAGCGGAAACAACCCTTACTGCCGCCAATAAACATACTGATGATAAAATTGATATTCTTAATGGAGATTATGAAACGCCGGGTTCTGTTGTACATACAATAAGTGATTCTATCATTGTTAATGGACCTACAATCACCACTGTTACACCAGAAGAAGCCGGGAATATCCATTCTCTTATCAGACGTGTGAATGTTGTCGGAAAAGGTGTAGAATATTATGCTTCAAGCAATGCTAAAGATATGTTCTATACTAAGGAAGATGGAACAACCGTTAATCTTAATGACTATATCAAAGAACTTGAAGGACGTGTATCTAATATTGAAAACAATCTTGATTCAATGATTATGGATGTCCTTAAGAGCGTTCTTGTCGGTACAGATAAAGAAATTAAGGTTTCTGAAAACGGTGGCAAGATGACAATCGGATTCGCTGATGATGCAATCTTCGGAGAAAACTAAAAACTAAAATTTCCATATATCAAAAATGGGGAATCTATTTTTTAGACTCCCCATTTTTTATTTTCTACATTCGTAAATTGTAAGTAAAGTATCATCAGGCAAATTCTTTATGAACATGTCATAAAAAGTTTTCATCCATGTAAACTGGTCTTTACCATCAGCATCAAGCCATCCAGTCATGTCAGAAACAAAAGCATATCCCCAAAAAGCGGTATTGCTTGCCACATAATTTTCCTTAGTTTCAAATTTCTTGAAATATGATTTTTTGTCCTGCATATTATCAAAAATCTGTTGCTCATATTCATTCTGTGGTTTAGAATTATTCATAACCATATCCCAAGCCCGCTCATAAATATCTCCACCGTTAAGGTGCATTTTACCCCAATTGATATCACCTTTCTTGGCTTGATACACTTCTCTTCCGTCTTTAAGAAGAAACGGTATTGAAAACAATTTTCCTAATGCGCAATACGAATATTTGCCATTCTTGTTTTTGTTGGAATATATATCACCTGTCTTATCATCAACAAAAAGTCCTTTGTCCTCATCATTCTCAACAATATTTGAAAAAAATTCATTGTCATCCATCTCCGCAAGGTCTTGGATTGCATCTTGAACCTCCATCTTTTGAAGATTTAAATACTCCTCATCTTTTTTGCCATCATAAGTAACATCAATCCTTTCATCATCAATTGCTTTCAATGCCTCTTGATAATATTCAATATATTTTTCCTTTATCTTCCTTGCATCCTTATACTTATAAACCAAATAAGGCTCAACTTTTATATTTGAATCATATTCTTTAATTAAACTATCCGGATTATCTCCTGCCACAATACATACAAAGTGCTGATAATCATCTTTTCCCATCGCCATAATTAAACTCCTTTTGGTAATTGATTATTATGCAATTCTTTATAGATTGTAAGAATTCTATTTAAGGACAATTCCTTTGCTTTTTTTTCGCCTAATTTCCTTCGGTTCAAACCATACAATAAAAGAAAATACTCATTATAAGTCATCTTCTTTTTTCTTCGTCCCGTAATAAAGCATAATAGTTTATAAAGCCAATTACTTCCCTTTATTTCAGTAATTGTCTCATAAAGCCATTCATTATCCATTTTTACTCCGTAATCCTCCATTTTATTTATGGTAATGCTATCACTAAAGCCAATGCGGCTGCTGTTATTATCAAAAGCCAATATCTTCCATCAGCAGTCGGGTCAATCACTTCCCCTTTATCATTGGTGACAAATTTTGGATTGATTATCACTGAAATCAATGATATGATGAACAAACCCAATGCTGCAATCCCAACAAAGCCGAATATAAATTTAAGAATTCCTACAACCCAAGCCATAAATTATTTGCTAAGTTCTTCTATTGTCTTATAAATCTCATCAGCCATAACCAAACCTACGGTTCGTTTGACTTCTTCTCCATTCTTGTAATAGACAAGAACTGGAACGTTTCTGATGTTAAGAATATCAGCAATCTCTTCTACTTCATCAACATCTACCTCAGCAAAAAGAGAGTGCAATGTCTTTTCGGAATCAAGCCCCTTAATTGTGGATGCCAACATTTTGCACGGCTGACACCAACTTGCGCCAACCTTTAAAATATGAAGGGTTTCCTTCTCATAATCTTTGAACTCGTTGAAATCATCAACGGTATTAATTTCTCGAACTGTTATCATTTTAAAATTTATTATTTTTAATAAAATATACAAAAAATATTAATAAAAAACAAGGAACCGGTAGCCATATGAATCCGATTCCTTGCAACAATAACCGATGACACACAGTTATTGTTTCTTCTTTGGCTCATGTCTCCTTGAACGAGGATTCCAAACAATTTCAAGAGAACTATTATCGTCATTCTCCTCATCAAGAATAATTTTCTTGTTTTTATCAAGTAAATTAACCAATTCTTTTACATATTGAGGTGGCAATTCTATTTTTGTTCCATTGCTCATAGATATGGAAAGAATCTTGTTTTCTTTATCAAACTTTAATTCCATAATTTTCAATTAATTAAAATGGCAAGTCATCATTCGCCATATCATAAGCCGTTGCTGCATATTGAGGTGCGGTTGATGGTGCTGACTGTACTTGAGGCTGTACTTGAGGCTGTGGCTGTGGCTGTGGCTGAGACGGCGGTGGAGGCAATGGACGGGAAAATGTTGTAGGCGTTCCTCCTGTATAAGTTGATACCTTTGGTCTTTGGGCTTCTGATGAATTATCATCATTCCTTTTTCCAAAAGAAGGCGTTTCAATAGATATTGCAGTAATATATTGATTAAGATACACTTTTCTATCTTGGGTTATATGAACTTTAGACAATGGTGTTCCTGTTACAATAACATATCTTCCCTTCATCAAAGCCTTGACACGATTCTCAATCACATTTTTGTCAAAACTTGTTACATCAAACCATTCAGTCTTTATCTCCCCCATTGAATATGAATCATTGGCAACACTGAATTTTACATAAGGAATTCCATTCTTTGTCTCCAAAACCTCGGCATCCTTTCCAAGCCGACCGTCAATTGTAATGCTTTTCATTTTCTTATAAAATTTTCTTAAAATATCAATTAAACTAAATTTTATCCTCAGAATGAGGCTAAAGCAAATATACAAAATTTTTATTTTAAATACAACTTTATATTAAAGAAAAAATCTTGCTATTGATAAGCAAGATTTAATTTTGTTGGGGAAGGGGGAATCAAACCCATCCTCCCTGAAAGTCAAAGTTTCATGTGCTAGTCGTTACACCATTCCCCAATTCTAACATTGCAAATATACAAAATAAATTTCAAAAAATCAAATTATTTCTTTTACTAATTCTACTTTTTGCTAAATCATAATACTCTTCATTCATTTCTATGCCTATAAATTTTCTATTCAAATCAATTGCAGCAAGAGCCGTTGTTCCACTACCCAAAAATGGGTCAAGGATAATATCTCCTTCATTTGACCATGATTTAATATGTCTGACTGCCAATTCCATTGGGAATGTTGCCGGATGGATTGTTTTATTTTGCGCCACTGCCATATTCCAAATATTTGAATCAACCTTTTCATTATTAATCTTGAAATGCTTTTCCGTCCTTCCGTTTTCTCCGCCCATATTTTTGCATGTTGAATCATAATTTTGTCCAGCACATTTGCACGGAACCATTATTGGATTAAACGTTTTCGGAGAACCTTTTGAAAAAACAAACATATATTCAAAAACTTGATTGTAACGAGGCTGTTTAACCTGAGGTAATGGATTCGATTTTTCCCAAATCATTGTATCATTGAGATTCAATCCAATATCCATAAAATATAATGCTTGTCTGAAAGATGTACCTGTTTCTGAGCCATTCTCTGTCTTGTCATTGACATTCCAAACAATAACGCCACCTCTTTTAAGGACTCTTTTCAATTCATTTGCAATTGCCTTGAATTTATCATGATTCCAAGAATCCCCAATTCCGTTATATTTCCGCAAATTATCATAAGGAGGGGAAGTCACTACAAGGTCAATGGATTCATCATCAATCAACTTCAATTTTTCTTCAGCGTCTCCTAATATTATATTATTCAAATCAATCATAATTATAAAATACAAATTAATTTGTTAAAAGTAAACTATTTATCTATAAAATAGCATAAATTTTATGAAAAAAGTTTTTCATATTTTAATTTTCATATTATTGTTCATATGGCAACTTCCACAAAACATTGTTGCCCTTTGCATGATGCCATTCTTAGGGAAATTAAGACTTATATCTTACAAGAAATATTGTTTTGCATTTGAGGGTACAAAAATGATGGGCGGAATATCTTTGGGTACTTTTGCTTTTGTAAGCCCATATAATGCCAAGAAACCCGCTGTGGTAGCCCATGAACAAGAGGGGCATACATTCGACAGTAAGTTAATGGGTCCTTTATATTTGCTTATCATCGGACTTCCGTCACTTTGTTGGGCAACATTTAGAGATACCAAAAAACATCCTAATTACTATTCTTTCTATACAGAAAAATGGGCCAACCGCAGAGCTGGCCTTGAAGTTCTCCAAACCGCATCAGGTAGATATTTCTTATCATTTAAAGATGTTTTAGGATATAAAAGAACTTAAATAATTCATTTTTAATAATTTATATTATGAAGAAATTTTGGATTTTTCTAATTTTGATATTCGCAGTCATGGGTGCTATTGGCACTATCGGATGGCTTGCTTATGTAAAGGCTTGGCCAATTCTTATTGGAGCATTTGCCGTTGATTATCTTGCTTATAAGCCTTTTGTGGAATATCTTAAGAAATTGTTGAATTAAAAAAAGAGGACTTAATCAAGGTCCTCTTTTTCATTTTGATATGCCACGGAAGTTTTCAGCGGGCAAATATATTCCCATCCCAAATCCTCTTCCTCTCTCATAAAATCTCTGAGAAAGTCTTGGTATTCGGGAGGTAACATTCCTCTTTCCGTATAGTAAACACCATTTGTTCGGTATATGATTATACCTTTCTTGAACATCTCTCTTCCTGATTGAAGGACAATATCCTTAACAACCTCATATCTACCATCTTTCATCTTTTTATAATATTTTGCTGTCAATTATTTTATTAATTTTGTTTTTAAAATATTTAAAAAATTGGGGTCCTCAAAGATTATTGTATTATCTTTATTATAAATAAATTCTCCAATATTCTTTTTATACCTTTTAGGTAGTATATATATTATTTTAACATTGTTTTCAAGACATTGTTGATATTTTAGGTAATCTCTTTCTTGTATAACTTTAAGGCCGTTAGAACCACCAAATTTTTTAACATTTACAAAGTGTTGCCCTCCCTGACATTCTATTGCTATATTATATTCAGGTAAGTAATAATCTAAAAGCATATTATTTTTATATTTTAACCATTCAAATGTTTTTTCTTTTTCAAAAATTACATTGTTTTCAGTTAAATATCTTGTAAGATAATCGCACATTCTACTATTTTTACATTGAGGGCAACCTTCTCGCAATCTAATATGTGCATTTGGAGTTTGCCAGAACTCTCCGTGTTCAGGGCATATTATGCATATTTTTTTATTTACATTTATATATTCTGATTTAGTATAATCATACTTATTTCCGTGAATCGCTCTTGCTTCTTCTATAAATAATTTAATATCTTTGCGTTGGGAGTCTGCTGTATTTTTTGTTGCACATTTTTTACATCCACAACCACTTAAATGACTTGAAGCACGTATAAAAAACTCTCCGTGTTCAGGACAAATAATACAGACTTTGTTATTGGCTGAAGTATATTCTGTTTTACTATAATCGTATTTAGAACCGTGTATTTTTATTGATTCCTCTATAAAATCATTAGTAGTTTTTTTTCGTTTTCCACAATTATAGCATCCGTGTCCCATTAAATGATTATTTGGCGTTTGCCAAAATTCTCCGTGAGTTGGGCATATAATACATACTTTTGTATATGCATTTTTATACTCTACCTTAGAATAATCATATTTGTCCCCATAAATTTGACGAGCCTTTTCAATAAAAATCTCTGTTTTTGTCATAATCTATTTTTTATTATATAAATAGTATGATTGTGACAAAAATATTACATCTTTCAAAATACCTGTTATATTTATAACATATTTTTTGAAATTATCGTAGAAGAGTCTGGTATATCTAAGGCTTCTCGTATTCTATCGGATACGTCTTTTATTCTAATACTTTCATATGTTCCGTCGGGTTTTACCCATATTAGTCTTCTTGCAATCACCTCAAAGCCAATATTTTGAAGTGGTATAGCATATAATGAAAGTTGTAAAGTATAATAAGACTCGCTCATATCCAGCATATCATTAAATGGCCATAGAAGTTTTTGCCCCTTAAAATTTTTATAAAGGTCTTCATTAGTTTTATAATCAAAAATAACTAAGCCACTTTTATGAGGATTTTTTTCGTCTACATAATAAAAAAGTATATCAAAAGTTCCTGCATAAGGGGTTCCTGTTTTATTGAAAACTTTGGTTTCAGCAAGAACCGGTACAAAAGTTTCCGGTAAATCATTCCAAAACTGAACTATAGCCCTTTCTTGGGGAGTGGTAGGATTCGGCTTTCCGTCCTTGAATTTTCCGCTACATTCCGGCAATATCTTATCATATTGTTCCGTCATGTAATAAAACATACTTTCTCCAAACGCATGGGTTTCCGTTCCGAATTCACAAGCGGCTCCAGATATTTCCGCCCATTTGTCCAATATTTCTTGTTTGGACATTCCATAATACTTATATGATGGGTCTTGGTCCCTCTGCCATTTCCTAACACACTTCTCCGCCATCTCTTCTGATGTGGTCGGCTTATACTTGTGAGTCACTTCTGAAACGCACATATATTGGACTCCATCAAGATAATATTCATGTGGTCCTTCAAGAAAAACCAACTTGTTTGTATAGGTATTTATAATCTTTTCCCTAATCTCATCAATTTCGGGTAAATGATAATACTTATCCCACTTCATATCAATCTTGAAAATGTTTAATTCCGCCATCATTTGAAAAATAATAGTCATCATCAGAATGATACATCATTGAATGGTCATCATAAATTGATTTCAAATAATAGTCTTCCTCATTATCAAAATGATTATTTTCGTATGGAATTTCAACATTCCCTTCTTTGAACATTTTCATTTATTATTATTTTTAATCTCATTTATTTTTTCCTTCAACAACCGTTGCTGAAGTTTTTTTGATATAACATCACAATGGCAAGGAAGAGGTCTGCAATAACATTCAAGATAAATTGTCTCACCGTTCTTATACTTCTCATACATTTCATCCACAATGGCTTTAAATTCCCCGTCTGACGCATATTTGAGGTCAAAATAAGTATCATATCGGCTGATGGCTTCTTCCCTTGTCTTGGCTTGATATATTGCCAAAGTTTTCTTTAATGGTTTGTCCGTATATGGATTACCTAAAACGCTACCCCCACGATAGCAGGGGTAGTTATTTGGGTTTGAACTATGGTCTTCTTTTGTTCTGTTATATATGATTATGCCCATAAATGTTTAATCCTTATTTTTCACACAAATTTTCTATTTCCATTGGTGGCTCTCTATAATAATATAAATTAATAAAAAACGTAGGTTGAAGTTTAAGTTTGAACAAATTCTTCTTATGCATCTGATTGATTCTGTCAACCTTTTTCACTGAATCATCATTTGTAAGATTTCCTTCTGGAACAATTCCCTTTCTGATATAATCATCAAGTTCAGCATAAGAGAAGCCAATCTTTTTCTCATCCTCTTCAGAATGAGGAAGTCCGTCATTTGGTGCTTTATGAACCCATTCATAAGGTAACCCAAGATAATCACCAATTGCAAGCACTTCCGTAACAGTTAATTCTCCAATAGGCTCACAATCTGAGGCTTGGTCTCCCCATCTTGTCATATATCCAATATAATTCTCTGAAAGATTGCAAGTTCCGATAACCCTTCCATTATATGTCTGTGCAATAGCATAAAGCATTGTCATACGAACTCTTGGAGGAATATTCTGCTCAGATTGTTTTGACCACTTGAAATCCTCATCTCCAATCTTATTCCAAATGGAGCCAAATCCCGAAGTAATTCCATCAATAGGAACACACATATATTGAATTCCGAGATATTCAGCAATTTTATCAGCATCATTTATGGATTGCCCTTTATCCGGCAAGGCAACTCCTATAACATTTTCAGCGCCAATGGCTTTCGCACAAAGTGCGCTAACGATTAGGCTATCTTTTCCGCCAGATAAACCTAAAACTGCTTTACAACCTTTCCCATTTTTTTCAAACCAATCTCTAATCCATTGTATAAGAGATTCCGTTACTTTTTTAACATCAAATTTATACGCTCGTTCCAAACAATTCATTTTGATTTTCGTTTTTATAATTATTAATTCTCTCTTTGGCAAATTCAATCTGAGCTGCTGACAATTCTGAGCCAATACAAGTCAAATTATTTTCGCCATCATTATATTTCATACACCCAATCATTGTTGTGCCTGTGCCAACAAAAGGGTCATAAACAACATCATCATTATGAGCATACATATTAAGCAATTGCAATACAAGTTCTGATGAATATGTCGCCTTATTCAACTTACAAGGTCCATCATTATTCGGAGCCTCAATAAAATTGAATACATTCTCATAATATTTCTGCCCACGGACATTCTCACTTGTTACCTTCTTGTTTGCCTGAAAAGTTTTGAATTCATTCTTTCTGCAAATAACAAATACAAATTCTGTGATTCTCGTAAGTTTGTTTGATGATGTATTGTTTGGCAACGCACTTTTCTTTTTCCATACAATCGTATCAGCAATCATGAAATTTGTTTTTCTGATAGCCTCAAGCGCAACCCACATTGCATTCGGATTCTCTGAGCCATAACTGATATTATAAAGAATAACGCCATTGGTATTCAATACCTTATCAAATTCATCAAACAAATTCTTTGTCCAATCATGATATTCTTCATCTGTCATATTGTCAAAATGAATGTCATAACGTTGATTAAGAATCTCTCTTGCTCGTTCTGTGTTGACACATCTTGCGGTATTATATGGCGGTGAGGTAAGAATTACATTTACTTTATAATCCTTTTCCACCATTTTCTTCAATGTATCAAAACAATTCTCATTATAAAAGTAATTTTTTGTCATAATTCAAATATACAAAAAAATTAATCTTTCTCCAAAGTCTTCGCAAAATCGTAAAGACTGTCAAACCTTTCAATTTTGGTGCAATAAGAACTTCCAGTCAATGTTTCCAAATCAATATTTTTGTTATATGGTGCATTGATAAGGATTCCATTGGTCACATAACTGCCTTGAAAATTCCAATGATTATCATCAATAAGATAATCAGCATGGAGCAAAGTCTTGTCTTTCAAAAAACAAATGTCATCATAATAAATCTGATGCTTATCAAGCCATTCAAGACAATCAATTTTATTGACCAATGATTTTTGATATGTTACAATAACAATCTTTCCTTGTTTTCTAAGAATATCCAATGCTTCCTTAATATTCGGCAAAGCAGGAGCATTTGAAAACAAATCGTGTCCATGCTTTTGAAAAAAGAAATAACTTGAAGGGACATTAAACATCTTTTCAATCAAAGGAAAAGAAATTTCCGTCTTAAATTCAGTGACATCTTCAAATTTAAGATTCGTTGAACAAGCCTTGTTATATAGTTCAATCATTCCCGGAACAAGTGCCCTAAGTACCTCATCAACATCTACGGCAAATACCAAATCTTTCTTATTCTCCATAATTTTTTATTTTATTTTATCCTTCTATATCAATTGATGGTCTATTGCCCTTTTCGTATTTTAACAAATCAACCATCGCATCATCAAACGTATTGTATTCCACATCATTATATCTTGAATAGGAAAACAATTTCTTTTTAAAAATTCCCCATTTTTCAGGGGAACCTTCTCCGTCCTTAAAATATCTAATTTTGAAGTGACCCATAACTTTTAAAACTGATTATCATTAAGTCTTTGCCTAATATCATTAAGAGACTCCTCCTTAACCATCTTTCCATTTTTGAAAACAGTTTTCATAAGGGTTCCTTGCATTGATTCAAGCCAATTAAGATTATCCACAAATTTGATTTCACCATTTTCATTATAAACTCGGCAACATCCTTTTTGTGATTTCTTAAATCCATTACCTGCCCCTCTATCCGTGATAGGGTCTTTGAATACGGGCATCTTTGTGATATTTCCATCCTTATCCTCAAATTCAGCATAAACAGCCTTGATTGCAAACGAGAACGTATCACGGGTAAATGGTTTCAAAATACCATCTTCCTCAATGGCATGCATTGAAAAACTACCGACACCAAGAGAAACATTACTTGCAGCAAATCCATTATCCTTTAGAATCTGATAAATCTTTTCAGCCCTTTCAATTGTGATAGAATCCCCATAAAGAGCCTTTACATGAGGATTAAGAACCTTATATCCTTTGCTATTAACGGTTCCTCCAAAAATATCCCAAAGATGGAATACAGTATCGGTAACAACCTTTACACAATCCCCTGAATCTCCTCTGACAAGAAAACATCCATTATGATTCAAAATTTCATCCTTAAGAGTAGGAATTATATTATCCACCACATTCCAATAATCATATGAATCACACACACAAGAAAATGATGTGTTCGGATAAAATTCAGTAAGAAGTTTCTTAAGGAATACCCTTTCCCTATATGGGTCTATATCCTTATATTCATAATCGTCACCATTGTTTGCAACATCATATGCTGAATTCGAACACATAACAAAATGTTCGGTTGATACAGCCCCAAAAGCGACTTCTTCCTTTTCACAATCACAATTGTACATCTTTTCAAGATAAGGAATCACAGGAACCGTGGCACTATTGACAAACGACAATGCCCATCCTGAGCCAGCCTTCAATGCAGCCTCTACTCCTTGGTCTCCACGGAAATCAAAATTTCCAAGAGCCCTTCTCCGTGGAACATTATCATCACATGTCTCATCATAATACTTATTCACAATCTCCCTATAACTATGTCCTACAGTGGCGCATATCATTGGATACCACATCTCAGCACTAAGCAAGGATTCAAGAGCTTGCCCCAACCAAGCAAAATGAGGATGAGTATTGGTTATTCCAAAAATAGGACAATGGATAGGAACAAGAGTACCCTCCGGAAGAGAGACTATCTCAATCGGAAGATATCCAAGCCTATGCAACTCCCGAATCTTATCATATTCGCAAACACCTTTACCCAAGGTATTCTCCATAATACGGGAATATTCATTAATGACATCTTCTTCTGAACGGTTGAAAAAATTTTCATTAAAAAAATCAATCAACCAGGTCTTACAAAAGGCTTGCAAGCCAAAATTGACAACCTTGTCCCATCTATTTACCCTTGACATTCTCGGTGTGAAATAAGATACGGATTTTGTCATGTTTTTTGGGATGAGGTCACAATGAATTGCCTTATAAAAATCTTTAAGCAATAATGCATTACATTTAAACATATTATTCTTTAATTTTTAGTTTTTTCATAAAAATACAAAATAAATTATTGAAATCCAAATTATTCAATATTTTCTAAAACATCTTTGTTTTTTAAATAAACTATAATCCAACCAATATCATCCAAAACACAGCATAATCCCCATATAAAAAGAGATACTTTTAATGATGGAAGGAATAATAAGGCACAAGAAAACCCAATTATGCAAACAATACCTTCAACTATGCTGACATTATTGTCATAAATTTCTCTTTCTTTTTCAATCCATAATTTTGATTTAAATGTCATAATGCATTTTAAGACAAATTCAGTAATGAATGTTGAATATATAAGAGAAGTCACGGCAAATATCCAAACATTATATTGAATAAAACATAAGTATAAAGCCAATGCAAATCCAATAACAGATTCTGATATTGCAAGGATTGCAAAATATTTAATTGCCGCTTTTCTTATTTTTCCTTTCCAAGCAATGCCAAGCAATAATCCGGATATGCTTCCTACCAAAGATTGAACAGCCAACCATTCTGCCGGTAATTCAGATACAATTGCTTTGGTAATGGTCGGATTAACATATGTTATTAGCAATCCGGATAAAAAGAAACTCATCAATATCCATCTTTGATTTTTATCCGGACGAATATTCAATAAATGCAATATTTTTTTAATCATTCTTTTTATGATAATAATAGATACAGAAAATTGGAGAGATTAAAGTAACTATTATAAAACAAATAATTAAAGTAAAAAGGTTTGCGTTAACAATATCTGGCTCCTTATTATAAAAAGCCAATAAATACGCAATCGTGGTTAAAAAAGCCCCGATTATCAAATAAATTATTAAATAAATTATCCAAAATGTCATCATACCACAAAACTACAATTTTTCTTTCAAAAAAGCAAAAATTGCAATAAATATTATGGTTAAAATAAAAAAAATTAAAATTAATTAAAATTTTGTTTTTTAAATAAAGATAAATTTATCTTATTAATAATTAATATATTATATAAAATATTTAAATATAATAAAAATTTATTTTAACTAATTATTAAGCCTTTTCGTTTCAAAAATATTTGTTTTTTCATTTTAAATTTTGTAAATTTACGTCAAAAAGAAAATTTATGGAAACAAAAAAAATTCTTATTGTAATTGATATGCAGAATGATTTCATTGACGGAAGTCTTGGAACAAAGGAAGCACAAGCAATCGTCCCTAAAGTCTGTGAAAAAATAAAGAATTGGGATGGCGAGGTTATTTTCACCAGAGACACTCATCATGAAGATTACCTTAAAACTCAAGAAGGAATAAATTTACCAATTGAACATTGTATTGTTGGCACAAACGGTTGGCTTATTAATGATTATGTGATGAGTTCTTATCTTGATACTTTTGACGAAAAACATAATCAAAATTTAAACATTATTAATAAGGATACTTTCGGTAGTAAAAATCTTCCTTATTTAATTGATAGAATATCTAACTTTTGTGGTTGTGACATCACCCTTATTGGACTTTGCACAGATATTTGTGTTATATCAAACGCTCTTCTTCTCAAAGCGCATTTCTGTGAATCTGAAATAACTGTTGATGCATCATGTTGTGCAGGTGTTACACCAGAATCTCATAAAAATGCGCTTAACGCAATGAAAATGTGTCAAATTAAAATTGAAAACGAATAATGGCAAATATTTTCGATTATATCATTGATGGAATAGATAAAGAATACGAAGAAAGACTAAAAAAAAAATTTAAAGAAGATGAAGGGAATAATACTGGCCGGAGGTAGTGGAACAAGATTGTATCCCATAACTCAAGGTATCAGCAAACAATTGCTGCCTATATATGACAAACCAATGATATATTATCCATTGTCGGTTTTAATGCTTGCTGGCATCCAAGATATCCTTATTATAACAACATCAGAAGATAATAATAGTTTCAAACGTTTGTTGAAAGATGGAAATCAATGGGGAATCAAGATTCAATATGCTATTCAAGAAAAACCGGAAGGTATTGCTCAAGCATTTCTTATTGGAGAAAAATTCCTTGATGGAGAAACCGCTTGTTTGATATTGGGTGATAACATATTCCACGGAGCTGGTCTTACCAATATGTTATTGGATGCAAGATTCAATGCTATAGATGAAAATGCTACTGTTTTTGGATATAGGGTAAATGACCCGGAACGTTATGGCGTGGCGGAGATAGATGAGATGGGTTATTGTATATCCATTGAAGAAAAGCCAAAGAATCCTAAAAGCAATTATGCAGTAACAGGGCTTTATTTTTATCCAAGTGACGTTGTTGAAAAAGCAAAACAAATAAAGCCATCTGACAGAGGTGAATTGGAAATTACTACATTGAATCAAATGTATATTAAAGAAGATAGATTAAATATGGAGATTCTTCCACGTGGAGCGGCTTGGCTTGACACTGGTACATTTGAATCTTTATCAAATGCATCAAATTATATAGAAACTATTGAAAAACGGCAGGGTATGCAAATCGCTTGCCTTGAAGAAATTGCTTATAATCAAGATTGGATTTCCAAAAATGATGTTGAAGCCGCAGCAAAATTAATGGAAAAAAACGATTATGGCAAATATCTTCAGTCATTAATCAAGAAATAACACAATTCAATAATAATTAACGTGTTACCTTAGTAATAAATTTGTTCAATCCACAGAAGATTATTCTGTGGATTTTTTGTTTTTAACCATGTGAAAACTATTTATATTAAAAATTAAAACTGAATTATGCAGACATTTGAAAATTTTGTCTTGACTGACAAACAGAAGGAGATGTTTCTTAAATCAATATATAACCGCCGTTACGCAAAATATATTAAGGAACATGGAATGACTCCTGTAAATACTGATGATTTTTACAACTATACTAAAGAGGACCTTGAGAGATATAAGAGAGCCATTTTCTCAACAACCCTTAACGAGGAGCCGGTTGTATCAGACTTCGAGAAGAATCTTGTTGATGAGGTTAAAGAAGATGTTGTGTTCAAACCTACTTCTTTGGAAGACCTTCTTAGTATAGGAGAGGATGGTAAAAAGACTAAGTTCATACTTAATGATGATATTATTATATCAACCGATATGGAATTAACTAATGAACTTAACACTTATGGCTCACAAAAAGATAAGGTAGTTGCAATTAATGGAAGCCTTTCTATTAATTCTCATAACAGCCCGGTTTTCAAGCAACAGAGTGGCAAGAGCAATCTTTATCTTAGAGGAACAGGAACCATCTCAAATACTGACCCAATGGGAGGAAATGTTATTTATCAATACAATACAAAAACAAAGACAATTATTTTGGGAGGAACTTATTACAATGTTTCCGGGAAAGGTGTTGATAGCGGTGATACAAATCCAGAGGTTATTTATGCTGAGATAGGAAATATTGAAATCCATGGCGGAACGTTCCGTGTTAAGAGCAATGAGACCACTCACGAAGGTCTTGAGGAAGTATCTAAATTTGTACTGAATTGCTATGACCAAGCATATGCCAATGGTACAGCCAAAATCACTGTATATGGTGGAGAATTCTGGGATTTCAACCCGGCGGAATCTAAATCTGAAAGTCCTATGGCAAATTTTGTTGCCGAGGGATATAAATCCATAAGCAAACTTGTTTCTGAAAACGGTGTTGAGCATACTGTTTGGACGGTTGTTCCTGAATAATAATTTTAAATCAACTTTTATAAACCATGAGAAGTTTAGGATTAGTCCACGGAATTATCGTGATTCTTGGAATATTGATATTTAGTGGTTTGAACATTGAATGGATTTTTGGAGGAGCGGTTCTTTTCTTGTTTGTATTTGATGTTTTGGTTTTTTGCAATATTATAACAGGCAAGCCGAAATTCATAGATAAGTTAATAAATTGGATTGACGAAAAAGATAACAAGTGATAATTAAAAATTTTTAAATTAATGGTGGAGGTAAATTCTCCACCATTTTTTGTTTATATCCAACATTTTTTGTATTTTTGTAAAAATGAAACTTATAAATGGAAGTTATAAACTATAGAAATGGTCCAAAACTGATTATCCCTAAATTATTTAATGATGAAAGGGGATATTTTTTTGAATCATATAATGCCAATGAGTTTGATGAGAATGTTGATGAGGTTGAATTTGTTCAGGATAATGAAAGTTGTTCCTCAAGAGGGGTCTTGAGAGGATTTCATTATCAGAAACCGCCTTATGACCAAGCAAAATTAGTAAGGGTAGTCAAAGGCTGTGCCCTTGATATTGCTGTTGATATAAGAAAGGGTTCTCCTTTTTACGGAGATTATGCCATGGAATTCTTGTCTGCTGAAAACCATCATCAATTTTATATTCCGAGGGGTTTTGCTCATGCTTTCCTTGCATTGGAAGATGATACAATATTCCAATATAAATGTGACAATTTTTACAACAAGGAAAGTGAGGGAGGAATTATTTGGAATGACCCTACAATTGATATAAAATGGGAAAAATGGATTGATTTGAAAGATATTAAAATATCTGAAAAAGATGAAAAACATCCATTGTTAAAAGATTTTGATTCCCCTTTTGATGATGAATGGTACTTGAAAAACATTAAAGAAAATTAGAAAACTTTTAAAATATACAATTATGACTTTTGGAACAGCGATTGACGCATTAAAGAACGGACTTATCGTCCGTAGAAAAGAGTGGAATGAAACAAAATTTGTTATTAAGCAAATACCTGCACATATTAATGAAGATATAATTCCAAATATGCAATCCTTGCTATCTATGGCGAAAAAATTAATTCTTAATGGCAAAGGATTTATTGATTATAAAAATCAATGTTTGATTTATAATGAAATTAATGGCACGGCTGATTTTTGGTTTCCTACTATGGCTGATATATTTGCCGAAGATTGGGAGGTTGTAAGTTAATCATATACAAAACATTATGAATATTATTAGAGTTAAAAATACAGAGATTAAGCCTCTTAACATTATAAAGAGCCGGAACTACGAAAAAAGAATTTTGGTGACAGGTGGATGTGGTTTTATTGGTTCCAATTTTATCAGAAAGATGGCTCCTAAATATAGGAATTATCTTTTTGTGAATTTTGATGCATTGACCTATGCGGGAAATCTTGAAAATTTTGCTGATGTGGATAACTATAATTATGAATTTTTCAAGGGAGATATTCGCAATGTTGATGATATAAAAAACGTTTTTGAACAATGTGGTATAACTGATATTATTCATTTTGCTGCTGAATCACATGTTGATAGAAGTATAATGGACCCTAACTCTTTTGCTGAAACAAATATTATGGGAACATTAAACCTTCTTAATGCAGCAAAAGAATATTGGAAAGATGATTATTCCAAGCATAAATTTCATGCAATTTCCACTGACGAAGTATTTGGCGCATTAGATAAGAATCCAAATAATAAATTTAACGAAAGGACTCCTTACAATCCGCATTCTCCATACAGTGCCTCTAAAGCATCATCTGATTTTTTAGTAAAGGCATATCATGATACATATGGAATGAATGTCACCATCAGTAATTGTTCAAACAATTATGGACCATATCAATTTCCGGAGAAGTTGATTCCATTGGTTATTAATAATATTCAAGAGGGAAAGGAAATTCCTATCTATGGGAAAGGAGACAATATCAGAGATTGGCTTTATGTTGATGACCATATTGATGCAATTGATTTGATATTCCATAAAGGAAAAAGTGGTGAATCATATTGTATTGGAGGAAATTGCGAGAAAACAAATATTGAAATTATTGATTCATTGATAATTTCTTATGTCAATCTTTATGATAAACGTCACGAACTTACATATGAAGAAAGCCATAATTCAATCAATTATCTGAAATCATTGAAGAAATTTGTATCTGATAGAAAGGGTCATGATTTTAGATATGCCATTGATTATTCAAAGATTAAAAATGAACTCGGATGGGAACCTAAGGTTTCTTTTAAGGAAGGTATTGACAAGACGGTAGGATGGTATATTGACCATTATCAATGGGTACAAAATTGTATTGACGGCTCATACCGAGATTATTACGAAAAAATATACAAAAACAGATAATGGGTAAAAAAGGAAGTAAAGCATCAAAAGAGGATAAAGAACAGCCTCAATGGTCGGAAAAATTAATTCAAAATGCTATAGAATGGCAATTATTATCCCCATCAACAATTAAATATCATATGGAAAATCTGATTGTATTTAATTGGGAATCTGATTCATTGTTCATCACACGTTCGGGATATATATACGAATGCGAGATAAAAATCAGCCGAGGAGATTTCAAACAAGACTTTAAGAAACAGAAAAAACATCTGATTCTTGAAGGTAAAGATAATACGGAGCAAAGTCCTAACTATTTTTACTATGTAGTCCCAAAAGATTTGATAAAGGTTGAAGAAGTTCCCGAATATGCCGGATTGATATATGTTGATGTCATATATAATATTGATGGAAAAATTGGTGGCTATCCAATAACATTTGTTAAAACCGCACCCATAATCCATAAAGATAAAGTTAATTTAAACACTTTGAACTTGATTGATAAATTCTATTACAACTATATCACGTGGAAAGGTGTGGCAAGAAACAAGGATAAACAGATTGAAGACCTTGAAAAAGTAATAGATAATATTTTAAATAATGAATCAAAAAAAATTATAGAAGAACAGAATCAAAGAATTGATGCTTTGAAAAAACAACTTAATAATGAGGAATATAATTCCAAATATTATTTTGAACGGTCAAGAATGATGCAGAAACTGCTTATCAATAATGATATTGATTATAAAAAAGAAATAGAAGAATTTGACGAAAAATTTGATAAAGAATATGGAAAAGAAATTGACAAAAAGTAGCACAAATAAAATGATTTGTGGCGTTTGTGGCGGATTCGCTGAATATTTTGATATTGAGGCAACTTGGCTTAGATTGGGCTTGATTCTTATCTCATTGTGTTATGGTATTGGATTGCTTGCATATATTGCTGCGGCGATTGTTATGCCTAAAGGAGAATAATCTTTAAAATCAAAAAAATTATGCTGTGGATTAACGGACAAGAAGTTAAGGTAAATCATTTCCCTGACAATACTCAACTTATTAAAATTGATACAAATAAGTTAAGTTTTTATGATGATAGCACTACAATCAGATGGCGTTATGAAAATGATGAGGAATGCATGACTTTGTGGTATCTTGTAAATCATATTCGGGCACACAAAGAATTTAATGTCCTAATCAATCTTTCCCTTATGTATATTCCGAATGCAAGAATGGACAGAGTTAAAAGCAATGATGAAGTATTCACTTTGAAATATTTTGCGGATTTTATTAATTCGCTGAATTTCAATTGTGTATATGTTCTTGACCCTCATTCTTATGTATCTGAGGCTTTGATTAACAGAATATATAAGAAAAGTTTATCTTTTGATTATATTTGGAAATGGCTTGAAGAAAGGGATGGGATTGATTTGAATAGTGTCATGTTTTATTTTCCTGATGATGGGGCTTATAAGAGATATAAGGATACTTTTACGGGTACTAATATCCTTTACGGAAAAAAGAATCGTGATTGGGACACAGGTAAGATTTTGGGATTGACTATCCATGATAAAGATGGAAATGAGATTCCAAATTATTCCCTTGAAAACAAAACTATTTTGATGATTGATGATATCATATCATATGGCGGAACTCTTGCATATAGTGCGGACAAACTCCATGAACTTGGCGCAAGCAATATCTATGCATATGGAACCCATACAGAAAATAGTGTTCTTGATGCAGAAAAAGGCACTCTGATTAAAAGATTGGATAATGGAATTGTTAATAGACTATTCACCACGAATTCGCTTTATACGGGTAATCACCCTAAAATTACAGTTATTTAATGGAAAATAAAGATAAAATGTCACTTAAAGAAAAGTGTAAGGCATATCAAGAAAAAGCAAATTATTATCTTGACACTGAAAAATGGATTATTGTTCATGTTGATGGAAAAAACTTTTCAACAATGATTAAAAACAATTTCCATAAGCCCTTTGATGAAGATTTTATTCAGATGATGAATGATACAGCAACATATCTTTGTCAAGAGGTTCAAGGAGTCAGATTTGCTTATGTCCAATCAGATGAAATTTCATTGGCGATTAAAAAGAACACTCCTAAAAGTGATATATTTTTTGGAGGAAGATTGTGTAAACTCCAAAGTATAATCGCAGGATTGGCATCATCTTATTTTACCAAAGAAATGATGATATATAATCTCCATAGTTCTTGTTCTGATGATTATTTGGAAGTGGCAAGAAATTCGGAAGTTTATCAATTTGATTGCAAGGCTTGGAACGTTGATGATGCAAATGACGCTATGGCATGGTTTTTATTCAGAAACATTGATTGCATACGTAACAGCAAACAGCAAGCAGCCCAAGCATATATTTCTCATAAGCAATTGATAGGCAAGACCGCTGATGAACAAATTGAATTGCTTAAACAAACCCAAAACATTAATTGGGGCAATTATTTTGATGGATGGAAATACGGACGGATATTGGAAAAAGAAGATGTTGAAATGTCTTTAGGAGAAAATACATTCACAAGAAGCATATGGAAAGCAAAAGATGGTTGTGACTTAACCATTACTGAAAACAGAAACAAATTATTTGAAAAATATTTTCAAGATTATTTGGAAAGATAAAATAACTTTTGTATTTTTGCATTGTAAAAAGAAAATTTAAATTTTATCACATCATGAAAAGAAAAGAAACAAATCTTAAAATGTCGTTTGAGGGTATTGAGCCCATCTTTTATGTAAACAAGGCTAAGAAAACGGTTGCTTGCAAAATCACTGGATATGCATACGAAACAACGCTTAATACTTGGTACGGAGAACTAACCACTCCAGTATATAAGGTTGTTGGAATTGCTTATTGCAATGACAATGATGAGTTTGATGAGGAGAGAGGCAAGAGGATTGCACTTGCTAAGGCTGAAAACAAACTTTACGCCAAATGTGCTGATTATTATAATAAGGAAATCAACAAATATACATCTTATATTGAAAAAATGATTCTCTTCAATAAGAAAGCAGAGAAATTCTGTACCCATAATGAGAAATATATCAATGATATTTCCGAGGTTGATAGTCCTAATTATAAAAAGAATATCAAACCGATAAAGCGGGGACAAGTATTTTATACCAAAAAGTAAACTTCGAGAACTTATCTTATATTAATTCAAAAGAGAAAAGATTATAATTCAAAACGTTATAAATCTTTTCTCTTTTTTTTTGTTATTGTAAAATATATTTTGTACATTTGAACTATGTTAGAGAAATTAGCAAAAAATATTTTGATTAAATCAAATTGGATTAGCGATTATTATTATATCGTTAAGATAATGCAGTCTTGTACAAATAAGGATAGCAATTTACATCCTATGCTTAGAGATGTAAGCCTTCATCGGTCATATCGGTGGGGTGATAAACAGTTGAAAAATAAAAAGAACAATCTTATTTCCAAATATCCATTTTTGGAAAATCAAATTGAAGAAATCTGTAGGGAATATGAAAAATCTTTATGGACGGAAATGTATTTGGTTGATAACAACCTTGACATTATCTACGCTGAAGAAATTGACAATAAAGAATAGAAAGAAAAATAAATATTAAGTTATGCAATATATTGGCTCAATTATAGGAGATTATTGTGGTTCCATTTATGAATGGAATAATTTTAAAGGAGAAAATCCTAATAATGTAGAAATCCTTAAAACAGGAAAATTTACTGATGATTCTATTCTGACCATTGCCGTGATGGATTGGTTGAACAAGACACAAGGTGAAAATAAAGATGAACTCATTAAGATAATAAAAGAGTGGGTACATAAAAATCCGGATGCTGGATATGGCGGAAGATTCCATAAATGGGCATTCGGCGATAGTGTAAATCCAATTAATTCTTTTGGAAATGGCTCTGCCATGAGAGTTGCTCCTTGTGCTTATTTTGCGAATACCATTGAGGAATGTCTTGATTTGGCAAAGAAATCCGCTGAAGTGACTCATAATCATGAAGAAGGGATAAAAGGAGCGCAAGCCATTGCGGAATCTATTTATCTTGCTCGTTGTGGTGCAGGTAAATCTGATATAAAAATGGTTATTGAAAAAGAATCTGGATATAATCTTGACTTAAATCTTAACAAAATCGGAACAAAATCCCATCCTTTTGATGCTACTTGCCAAGTAACTGTTCCGGAATCTATCATCTGTTTTTTGAACAGTGACAATTTTCTAGATTGCATCAGAAAGAGCATTTATATTGGTGGAGATTCGGATACAATAGCGGCAATATCCGCAGGAATTGCTGAGGCTTATTATGGTATACCTTCTTTTGTTGAGGAAATGATTAAAGACAAATTCCCAAATGATATTAAGAATGTAATTATTGAATTCAATAAGACAATGCTTGAGCGATAATATCCAAATTAATAATCTTTTATAATCCGTTTGAACTGAAATGTTTGAACGGATTTGACTATTTATAAGAAATGGATTTTTTGATATGAAGCCCACCGTTGAATGGATGAAGGAAAAATATATACAATTTAATAATCAAATTTTTAATAATTACCTTGAGATGCCAATATTAAAAGCGGAACCTATTAGTAAAAGAGTATTAGGCTGCTTTAGTTTTGAACCGCAAATAGAGGTAAGGGCTAAAAAATCTGATATGCACATGTATTATTATGATGATTTTGAAGGAAAATATAAATACATTAGTCATGATAATTTCCTCCAAATAATGAATCCTTCAATAACATTGAATACAATTTGGGATTGTGAAGAAATTAATTTGGAAAATACTCTTATTCATGAAATGTGCCATTATAGAACTTATATTGATGGCTTTTGTCCTAAAAAAGCACACGGTCAAGAATTTACATATTGGGGTGCTGTCGTTAATTCAAAAAGTGATGGTAAATATAAGATAACAACATATTGTGACACCTATTCCGAAGGCAGTAAACTGGATGATGCAACTGCATTGAAGTACTCAAAAAATCTTTGTGGTATTTATGTTAGATTTATTAATGGTGATGCTAAAAACCGTTTTTATTTAATAAAGAAAGGTATCACAAACAAATTTATCGAATTATTCAATCAAGTATTTAAATTTTGTGCATACGAAATGACCATTTGCAGTGACCCCAATTGGGCTAATGAAATGGTTGCATCAACCAATATGACCAAAACGCAAAGAACTGTTTGGAGCTATTATATAGCATCATCGGATAGAGTTAAAAAAGCAATCGAACTTATGAGCAATTATCCTACAGAGAAAAAGATTTTTCAACCCCAAAATCAATCTACGATAAAAGAAAATAATATGTTTTCAGATGTCATCAATGAAGTCTTTAATGAACTTGCTGAGGAAAACAATGTTATTGATATATTACCAGGAAAGAATCTTTCCCTTGAAACGCCTTTTGAATAATTGAACTTTTTATATATTTGATTTATGGCTAAAACAATTATTATAACAGAATCTCAGTTTAATTATATTACCGAAAATAAAACAAATGTAAACAAACGGTTCTTAAAGAGAATTATTAAAGAACTAAAAGAATTCGAGAATAAGAACAATCTTATCCTTGAAAGAGGTGGCGTAGCCACATTTCCTTATATTGATGCAATTAAAAACATATATAATTATGCTCAAGAATATATCATAAAGAATAATCCAAATGTGAGTGATATAGCGTGGGACTTTGATATCCCAAAATATTTAACAAGAGGCATTGATTTTATCCATAATCTAAATATTAATATATTTGTCATATTAAGTAATGAAAACAATATAAATATGGGAAAGGCTAAAGGTCATAAAAAAATTGATAATAGCATAAGCCCATACAATAAATGGAAAGAAGGAAATATTTTAATGCATTGCTATTGCAATGGAAATAGAATTTTAAACAAATCTGAATTTTATAATATATTAATCCATGAATTAAACCATACTTATCAAGAATTACAAAACGCATTATCTAATTCTTCTAATAATTCTATTGACGATGCAAATATTTTAAATTGGAATGCGAAGAAAGAATTTTTTTCATCTGATGAATTCACCGATAAGTTTATAAAAGACATATTATATTACTTGTTTTCAAGTTCGGAAGTTAATGCATATATTGCAGGAACTTATGGAGAAATGCTATCAATAGATGGGGAAAGGGAAAATTTCCTCAAAGATAGAGAAAAGTTACATGCATATAAAATATGGAAATATTTCACATCTAATTTAGACACGTTAAATTATCTAACAGATGACGATTGGGAAAATCTTAGGGATTATCTTGATGTTCATAACCGTAGCATTTCAAGAGATTCTTATGGAATAGAATCATTTAAAAACAGGTTTTATAAAAAAATAGATTCTTGTTTAAGAAAATATTATAGAGGTATCATTCGTGCGGCATTTCTTTATTATGACAATAAAGATGAAATGGCAAGGGAAAACACAATTAATTAAATTTGGAAATATTGATTAATTTTTGGAATTCTAGTTAAGAATTTGTATATTTGCCATAGGATTCAAAATTTGAATATTATGGAAAAATTTTATGAGGGGAATATCACTCCGAGTGATGACACGATTTTTGTTTTTGGTAGCAATCCGGAAGGTAGGCATGGAGCAGGCAGTGCTTATGTTGCAGTTAAACAGTTCGGTGCAAAATATGGACAGGGAGAAGGACTTCAAGGTTCGGCTTATGCTTTGCCTACAACTGAATTAAGATTTGATACCGGACAAAAAACAAGGCATTCTCTTGCTCCGGAGGTAATCATTGACAATATCAAAAGAATGTATGATTGTGCAAAATCAATGACTGAAAAGAAATTCAAGGTGGCATATAGGTCAATGCCCGATGAGGTGACTTTGTGTGGTTATTCCGGAAGAGAGTTGATGGAGATGTTCAATGCCGCCGGTGAATGTCCGGATAACGTCATTTTCTCGAAGGAATGGTTTGACAGTGGAATTCTAAATATATCAAAATTAACTTAATATGACAAGCATGATTTATTTGATTTGTTTTTTCATGTTATTACTTTTTCTCAACCTTGTAGATATTGGTGAGGAAGATTTTGACAAACTAAAATCCTTTTTTCAATAAAATTTGAATCAAAACATAAATAATGCCTCAACCAATAAGGAAAAATAGGAAGAAAAAAGAAAATATTCAAATAGCAGGAATAGAGTATTGCAACGATTGTCCGTTCTTGATTCATAATGAGAATGGACAATTGATTTGTTCCCCGAATGATTATAAGTTTGATAAAGATATTTTTTCCAAAATAAACGTTCCTGATTGGTGCGGAAACAAAAAAAAATAAAATGGTAGATATTGAAAATATTAAAAGTGGTGATATTATCAACACAACTTATGGCAAAGTAGAAGTGGTTAGGACTGAAAAAGTTGCTGACCCATTAAATTTTCAGACAAAAACATTTGTTATTGTCAATTATGATGGTGCGGAAAGGCTGATGCCTAATGAATTTATTTTAAATGTTGATAAAAAGACTAAATAATGAAAGAATGTTATAATGTAAATTCCGACAGATACAATCATGTTCATCATTTTGTTAAGAAATTTGACAAGGATGATGAATATTTATTTATACCCGCCGAAGATTGGATGCCAATATATGTTACAATGAATGAAAATAAAAGAGTTAAATTCATTGATACCGAAGGAGGTCCGTGCATTGGAATTGGGTGGAAGAATAATGAAATTGAAGTAGTAGATATTATCAAACGATGCCCTAACGAAACAATTTTCAAATTAAAGGATATTTAATCTATGGACGAACTTTTAAAACATATATTATTGGAATTTCAAATCCATAACAAAATGTTGGATGAAAAGCATGGACGAATCCCTCAGATTCAACAATATATTTATGACTTGTTTGAGAATGCAATTTTCCCTATGGAACAGATGATGAAATCCAATAATGATACTATCAGAGCAGAAGTGTTTCATAAAGATATTTTTCCTAATTGTGATTGTTTTTTTACACATTGCAATATAGATATAACATTGTATTTGGATAATAAAAGTTCATTTAGAGGAGGATATTATCCAAAGAAATCTTTTTATTCCGATACAACATCATTTGTTACTATGAAAATAACTGTTGGAGGAAAAGACTTCAATGATATAAATAATTCTCTTCGTTCTGTCTTTGCCCATGAATTAACCCACGCTTATGATGATTATTGCAAAACCATGCATTATGGAACAATTTCATCAAAAATAGATATTGATGCAAGAAAAAACAATTATTATAACACAGTTAATCTTCATGGCTTCAATCAAAACCAAGATGCCATGTGTGATATATTGAATCGTTTATCTCCTTTGGAGTTAAAAGCTTATATTGGGCAATTTGAGGCTGAAATAAAACCTAATGTTGATAAGATAAAAGATGCAGTCTCCGCATGGGAACTGGCCAAAGAAACAATTGCTTGGAATAAGTTGGATTATTTGGAAAGGTCTATCAAAATTTTAAATTCAATTACAGACAAAGATTATCAAAATCATCTTTTAACATATTACAATAATATTTATCCTTTAAAACCACTTAGCACATACAATCAACTTTTGAAAACCCTTAATGGACGGTTTTACAAATTCAAACGTATTTTCATCAACAGAATATCAAAGATTTTATATGATTTGTACTCTGAAAATAATATAATAATTTCCTAAACATGAAAGAAATAGACAAAAAGTTAAAGGATAAAATTTATAAAGAAATCGTTGAAAGGGTGAATTCTTTTAGAGCAAATCAAAATAAGAAAGTTACACAAAAGATTGCCTTGGAAATAATTGAAAACATTATATCCAAATATGGTTTCTGTGCTGAAGATTTTATGAAAAAGGTAAAGAAAGATGGAGACAATATGCAATAATTTTCAAGAATTTTTGAAAGCAGATGATGCTTACCACCGCTACATGGAGATGGTTTTTGAGCAACAAGTTCCATATATAACAAGATATGGCGGAATTGGACAAAATAAGGCTGATAGAGAGGCTTTCTCGCATTTTCTATATACTTATACCATTACAACGATTGAAGGGCTGAAAGAGGTTAAAACGTGGCAAAACGGAACCGAGGTTTTTAGAGATATTGTAGATGAGGTTATTGAAAACTTTGGAAAACCTTTCTCAAAAGGAATTCTTACCGGTCTTGAGATAACTGAAGAAGATTGTTATTATCTTTTTGATAATAATGGTATAATAAATTCGGATACTTGCTGCGATGATTTGGAATAACAAAATAATTTTTGTATTTTTATAACAAAAAAATAAAAATTATGAGTGGAGGACATTTTGAATACCATCAATATTATATTGATGAGATTGCGGATTCAATTGACAAATATATCAATGGAGAGGATATTGACGATGATGAAATTGAAAATATCAAACTTGAGTATGAAAGAGGTTATTTATCATTGGATGAAAACGAATATGATTATATTCTTGAAAACCATCATACAATTCCGAACCGATACAATTTTTCTGAAGAAACAATAGATGAAATGAAAAAAGGCTTGGATTATTTGCGGAAAGCATCTATATATGCCCAAAGAATTGATTGGCTTATATCTGGTGATGATGGGGAGGAAGAATTCCATGAGCGTTTGATTGAGGACTTAAATAACTTGAAATTTAAAGATTAATATATTATGGGATATCAAACAACTTTCAGATTGAAAAAGGGGATTGATGGTGATTTTGTATCATGGATGAAAAATGTAGGCAAAGAGGACCTTGCAAAGGCAAAAACCATATTTGGTGCTACCTGCATGACATCTATTGATGAATACAGTGACAAGAAAAGCAATATTATTGACAAATATAAAATTTGGGACTCCATCAGTTCCGCATTGAAACAATATGTTTATCTGCTTCGGGAAGATTGGAAAATCAACCTTGAATCTAGGATTAATAAAGATAATGAGATTTCCTTTTGTGGATGGGAATATTCTGACGGACGTGATTGTTCATTTGAAAGCCTTGAAGATTATACGGCATTCCTTATGGAACAGATTTATCCCATTGCCATTTCCCGGACAAAAGGTCGATTTGAAAAGGATAATGATGATTTCAATGAAAAGGAGCATCAAATATATGAATATATAAACGAGATTGAAGATGAGGTTTGGAATATTATGAATCATATATTCATTGAAAGATACCGTAACAGTGAAGATGCTGATGAAGATGATGGATTAAGTCATTTCTATCCGGAAAACGAAAAACTTGAGGATGAGATTACAAAAGAAATTTCTGAAGAGAAAGAAAAAGAAAATGTAGATTAATGCCGTTCTTAAAAAGGACGGCTTTTTTTATAAATAAAATGCATTCCGCAACATGGACAATCAAAAGAATTCGAACAATATATCTCCAAAAGGGAAATATTAAAAGAATGATTACATGATGGACAAACAAAATCCATATCATCAAGATTCCTTTTTCTAATATTCAATAATTCTTGTTTTATTGACATAATTTCCTTATATTTATCTATGAATAAATAGATTAAGAAATGAAAGAAATTATTAGATTAAACGAGGAACAGTTAAGAAAAATGGTTAATGAATCAATTAAAAAGAAAATTATGGAAACCATGGGTATCAATGATGAAATGGAATCTGAATCCAGTAGTTTGGTTCATTTTATCCAAAAAAATATTAGAAAGGCTCCTATTGAATATGATGAAGACTTAAATCAAAATTATCATATCTTAAATTATGACCATCAGTTTGAAAATAAGAAATTCCATTGGACAATAATTGGGTATATTTATCCAGATGATGATAATTTTAAGGACAATCATGATGTTCAAATATCCGAAGGAAGAAGTTCTTCAAATGGAAGAGATATATTTTTTGGATGGATTTATTTTTCCATGACTGAAGATGGATGGTTCAATTTTGCAGAAGTATCCGACTCTGTTTATCATGAAATGCTCCATTTACTAAAGACTAAAAAAGCAAAAAAATATACAGGTAATTTAAATTTTATAAACGCATCAAACAAACAATACAATACTACGGAAGGTATTGAAAAAGATATTGCTGTTATTTGTTATATGTCACGGGAAGATGAGCAAGATGCCTTTATCAATGGTTTATATGGAATATTGAAAGAAGAATTCCTTTATCATCAAAATATCAATGTTGTTCAAATTTTCAACAAATCTCCATTAGGGCAAAAAATAAAAGAAATAAAATCTGCATTAAACAATCTTTCTCAATTATCCGCAATAGATATTGCTGAATATCTAAAGCCATATAATACAAAAAAATCAAATTTAAATTATAAAAAATTAATGAACTTAGGAAAAAACACTTTAAAAAGATTAACCAAAAAGACTGTATTGATGTTAAACCATTATAGAGCCTATATCTATAACAATGGCTATCGAAGCAATCCTCCGAGAGATATTTTGAATTTTTAAATTTATTTTGTATATTTGCATTGTAAATTACAATTTAAATAATCATGAGAAGAAGTAAATTTGAAAAAATAATTGCAATTGATGATGCCGAAAGAAAAAAAATAAAGCAAAAATTTTTTGATGCTGTCAATAATTCGGAAGCATATTCTGATTTAATACTTACGGATTGGTGTTGGATAACCATCCACGAAATTAACAATAAAGGATTTAATTCCTTTTATTATAATTCATCGAATTATGAAGAGGGAGTTAAAGAGTCTGCTCAAAATCTTGTTGAGATGGTGGATTTTATTGATGATAAAATCTTAATGATTGATAAAATCAAAAAACAGATTGAGCGAAATAAGGAAAATTGGGAACGGTTTAAAGAAAATCCAACCATGTTTCTTGTCGCTCAAGATTATGGATTCAATAACAATTATATCTTCGCATATGAAATTAATAAAGATGGAATGGGGATTGAAGTTAATGGCTTTGATTCTCAAGAACATAGAAATATCCTTAAGAATTATAACTATCCAAGTTATAATTTAAGACCTATGGAATATTATGAATTTGAGAATTACTATATTCCTAACCGCTGTGAGGCACATGTTTTTACCTCGGAGGAAGAATTGGTCAACTATGTCAATTATCTGAGAAATCTTTGGCATGAATCTATGGATAAAATTGATGAAAATGAATGTAAAAAATATAGAGATACCGATGCAAAATACTACCTTTGAAACTCCGAATCTACCTAATGAAATAAAGAAAAATTTTGAAGATTGGTGCAAGATTAAGAATATTCCTTATTCTGACAATCTTCTTGAAGCGGTTGCCTTGATATTTGAAGGCGCAATGTCAATGTTTAAAGAAATGTCTAATCCTTGGCATTTTTGTAACGAATCAATGCCGGAAGAATTCACCCCCAAATATTCAAAAGATGAGCATACTGAATCAAAATATGTCCTCACTTGGGATACATTTTATGGACCCGGCGTTGATAGACTATGGAATGGAAAATGGGCTTCTCAACAGCGAAATGAGAATAGTATAACACATGATGTTTGTCACTCAATCATTGCTTGGATGGAAATTCCTACGGAAGGTTTAGGAGAATATGCCAAAATTTAAAAACTTAGCATATTTTTTGTGTTATATATAAAGAAAAAAAAGAAAAATGGCAATAAAATCAGTTAAATACCCAAAGAAAGGTACCGGTTATCTATATAATAAATTAGAGAGACCGGTAAAACCTGATATCTATACTCGTAGAAGATATAAAAAAGATGAGAATAGATATAAGGAAGAAATGGATATGTATGAAAAGGATATGGAATATTATAAGGAACATAAGGGGGAATATGTTCTTAAATGTTCCAATAATCTTGTCGGAAGAAAATTTATCTTTGATGATAAGAAAATCAACATCATATTCGGCCCGAACGGTTCCGGTAAATCCACGATAATCAAATCAATTGCAGGTGTTGCATTAACCACTGATGGATTTTCTAAAGTTCATGAGCCATTGGAATTCCGAAATTGGGGCAGATTGGAAAGTAAATATGACCCCCAAACTATTGTTGAGGATATTAGCCAAAATACTTCCATTGTTGAATGGGAGGGAAACCCAATATATTATAATAATTTTGAGGAAACCCTTTCAAATGGAAGGGGATATTTTGGAGAGATTCAAGGGTCTATTATAAACAATACTGAAGAAGAGATTATTTACAGATTATCCGTGGATAAAAAAACATCTGCTGGTGAAAAATCCGCATATATCTTTAATAAAATCATCAAGAATGCATCATCTAAAAAATCATTGGAAGAAATTGTTATGCCTAAAATTAAAGATTTTCTTTCATATAACGATGTTTGGAAAACTGCCGGACAAAATCAATTGGATTATTTCAAACAATTTGAGTTATTTTCCACTCAATCGCCTATAACTCTTTTGTTTGATGAAATTGATAAATCATTGGATATTACAACAGTGGTTAATCTTTATACAAATATATTCCCGTTGGTGGCTAAGAAATTTGGATGCCAGATAATCACCGTTTCTCATAATCCTTTGATTTTGTCAGATAAAATTTGTGGTGACAAAGATAAGTATAATATCATCTCCATGGATGAAAACTATACTAAAGAATCAATTAATCTTGTTAAATCATTATTTTAAAATAAATCATGAAAATCATAATATTTCAATTATATGGAGAGGCTTTGACTTATGATGTTGATGTCAGAGGGAAAATTATACCTTGTGGCGAATGTAAAACCACTGCCGTAACCATAGGACATATTACAGGGAAAGAAGGTGAATGGTCAAAATCTTATTACTTGATTTTGAATAAAACAAACTATAATAAACTTGAAAAAGAATTATTTTATCACGGAACTTTTGCTGAGATAGGAAAAACATTTTTGGTCAGAATTGATAATTGTTATATCCAAGATTTTGGCAATCTGAAAGAAATATCTTATGATGAAGCAAATTCTATTCTTGGGTTTAATGAAGGACAATATATCTGTAAAATCAAACAAGATAAGGCTAATGCTTTTCATTATATTAAAGAATATCTTGAAACCAAAGATGAAAAATTGATATTTGACATTTCTTATATCAAACCAATTAAATTGGAACCTGATGGAATTGAAGGCATTTATGTAACTAAATCATCAATCAAAAGAAATGTGTTTTCTCTTGATGATTTCTTTTATGATTTGCCATTGCAACATATTAAAAGAATGTTTCTTCCATGGAAAGAATATAAAGATGATTATAATAAAATGATAAACGACATAATAAAATGAAACCTCGGAGTGATTGTCCGAGGTTTTTTATATTATCTATATCTCATATAGTTGTCTAAATATTCTTTTTCTCCATTTACAAGAATATATGGTCTTCCATCATCCATATCATTCCCATCTTCATCTTGAAAATCATATTGAATCTCGCACCATTCACTTGGTTTGCTTGGTCCATCACCATAATTGGTTCTAATTCTTGCTGCATCTCCACTATCTGAGATTTCTATTTCCTTTCCACCCCAATTAGAATCACAACAATAGCCATGTGGTTTGAAATCATCCATCTCTTCATTCAATCGTTGAGACAATACTTGTTTAAGTGCTTCCGCAACTATTGCTCTGATGGAATTCTCATTCAATTCTTTTTTCTTGGATTTGTTTTCTTCCAATTCAGAATTTATATCAGTCTTATATTTTTGGGCCTTGTCATAATAGTTATTAATCCCATCTTCAGCCTTACCATATCTTCTTAAATCTTTATCAAGCAAATACGGATAAAAATCTTTTGATGTTACTTGTTCATTACCTTGATAATATTTATTTATTCGTTTATCTCCACCTGCTATATCCGCTGAAGCTTGGCTCAAAGAAGCATCAAATTTTCCACCCATATCTCCCGTTTCTGGATAAAAATAAGCATCTTTTACGCCTAATTCACGTGCTCCATCATTTGCTGCTGCTCTTGATAAACGTCTTGCTTGATTCTGATATTTTTGTTTTTTCCATGATGGATTTTTTTCATCTTTGGCATTCTTGGCTGCTCTCATAGCCGCAGCACCCTTTAAAGCAGTTGATATCTCATTAATCTTATCAAAATATTTCTGAATGGATTCATTTATCATGTTCTCCAAATCAGTTCTCTTTATTGTCATTTTTGCCATAGCAATTTATTTATTTATTTATTTAATTATAAATAGTTTAATATAAAAAAAT
>ULNQ01002292.1_pt1 | contig 36889 bp, 23 predicted proteins | sample 1951951 | NCBI WGS metagenome assembly ULNQ01 (sample SAMEA4835580, study PRJEB28245) | human gut metagenome | biome: gut microbiome; material: fecal sample | place: Denmark | collected 2008
CTAAAAGTAGAATTTACTTTTATATTTAACCTTTTTGTCACATTTTTGAAATAATTTTGAAACGTTTCTGTAATAGAAGAGCGGAATCACTTTTGAAGTGATTCCGCTTTCTTCAGCCCCCAGTGGGGCTGAACTTAATTTCTACGTCGGCGTCTTCTATGACGCCTTTTCCACCACCTGAATATATATATCCAGATGGATGCAATGATTGCATTAGTAGCAATCAATAACACCACTACCAAAGACTTGATTAGCCCTGGTAGATTTGCAAACCCGCGCACGAGCGGGTCGTCACTTTTGTAAAATTTTTCTTCCCGCTCACGGAAGAAAAATTCTACCTCACGAGTCATTTGACTCGTTTTCACTTCCTGTTCGTTGTAGAACAGGATGTTTTCCCTAATTATTGCCATGTTAATGGCAGTAATTAGAATTTTGTTTGTAATCACCATCACTGGGATGGTGATTGCAATCAACATCAAGAGTGCCAGAATTCTGGCAGATGATGAATTTTTCCTCATGCTTTTCTCCTCTTAAAATAAAATTTTGGTTATTATGATTATAACACATTTTACCTTATAAATCAAGTTTAGTTTACATAATTATGTCTATTTCATACACTTTATCATCTAATTTTAATTTTATTTTCTTTTCTTCAATTTCTTTTCCATTTACTTTAAAGCTTTCTACTGTGTTATTTTTACCATTTGGATTACTTACATGAATGTTATATACAGAGTTTCCATGTTTATATTTTATGCTATATTCTTTCCAATCGCTTGGTATACATGGCTGTATACTTAAATATCCATTTTCTATGTGTAAGCCTAATAAATACTTAATACCTGCTTCATACATCCAGCTACTTGAGCCTGTATACCATGTCCAACCACCTCTTCCTGCTAAATTTTTTTGAGTATATACGTCAGCACTTATAACATAAGGTTCTACTTTATATTTGTTAGCCGCTTCTTTAGTTCTACTATGCTCAATCGGATTTATCATTCTATAATATTCCCCTGCTTTATCTCCAAAGCCCAGCAAACTAAATGCAATAATAGACCATATTGCACCATGTGTGTATTGTCCACCATTTTCTCTTGTTCCTGGTACATAACTACTAATATAGCCAGGTTTTAATATTCCTTTGTCAAAAGGAGGATCTAATAATTTTATAACACCATTTTCCTTGTCTATTAAATGATTTTCTAAACTTTCCATTGATATATATTTTTTATCATTATCTCCTGCTTCAGATATAACTGACCAGCTCTGAGCAATTGAGTCAATTCTACATTCTTCATTTTGCATACTTCCTAAAACATTGCCATCATCCATAAAAGCTCTTCTAAACCATCTTCCATCCCAACCGCTTGAATTTAGTGTTCTTTTTAATTTTTCCATTATTTCTTCATATTTTTTTGCAAGTTCTATTTCATCTTTTTCTACACATATTGGAATAAACTTTTTCAAAACATCATATAAAAAAAATCCTAACCATATGCTTTCACCTTTTCCTTTATTTCCAACTGTACTAAAGCCATCATTCCAGTCTCCAGAGCCTATTTTAGGTAAGCCGTTTTCCCCAAAATTTAGGGAAATGTTGATAGCTTTTTTACAATGTTCATATATGCTTTCTTCTATTTCAGATTGCTCATACATGTCATATCTTTCATCTACATCATTTTCAAGTAAATTTCCTTTTAAGTATGGAGTTTTTATATCTAGTATTTCTTTATCTCCTGTAAATGCAATATAGTCTTCTACTAAATACACAAGCCAAAGTCTATCATCCGAAAACCTTGTGCGTATGCCTCTTGAAGTTTCATCATGCCACCAATGTTCCACATCTCCCTCTATAAATTGATGTTTACTATGCTTAATTATTTGTTGTTTTGTTATATCTGGATTTACATATTTAAGTGCAATTGTATCTTGAAGCTGATCTCTAAATCCATAAGCTCCACCTGATTGATAATACCCTGTTTTTGCTAGTAGTCTTGAAGTTATAGTCTGGTAAATTAACCAACTATTTAATAAAATATTAATTGACTCTAATGGTGTATTTACTTGTAAGTTTTCAGTCATGTTTTTCCAATAATTTTTAGTATTTTTGTATTCTTCTTTTGCTTTGCTTAAATTATTGTATTTATACGCTATATCTTGACATTCAAGCACTGTTTGTCCTACACCTAATGTAAATATAATTTCTTTATTTTCTAATGTCTCTAATTCCACTTCACATTCTATTGCAATTATTTCATTTTGCCATAAACTATTTTGCTTATCTAATTCAATTTGATATATTCCATCTGGGTTAATAATACTTCCATTTCCTATAAAGCTTTGTTTGCTTCCTGTATATGATTTTATTTTTTCACTGCATGATACAAACATATAATCAGAAAAGGTATTTTCCACTCCTGTGTTTTTTATACAAACTATATTAGAATTTGGAACAAATTCTAAGTTACAATATCCATTTGATTTAATTTCATCTTCTTCTAATACTGGTTTAATATAATATATTAATTTAATCCTTTTCTTTTTTAACCCATGGTTTTCTAGTTTTAGTACTTGTACTTTTAAATTATCTTCCATTGGTATATACATATTTAAAGTTTGAGCAATTTCATTACTTTGATGTTGATATTTTGCATAACCAAGACCATAAGTTATATAATAATCATTTTCATCTGGGCATGGGCTTAAACCTAATGACCATATTTTCTTTGTATCTTTATCTTGCATATATATAATTTCCGATGGAATATCTTGTACTGGTAAATTACTCCATGATGTTAATCTATTTAGCCTACTATTTTTATACCAAGTATAACCTCCCATTCCTTCTGTAACTAATGTTCCAAACTGTTTATTTGTTAAAATATGACTCCATACAGTTGGTAATTTTTCATCTTTATTTACTCTAATTTTGTATTCTTTTCCATCTTGTGAAAATCCACCATATTCATTTAAATATTTTAAATCTTCTAGTTTTTCTCTTTTTGCCTGTATATTTTCAATAGTTCTTGGTGTTTCTTCAAATGGCAAATTTTTAATTTTTTCTAAATACTCTTCTTCTTGTTCTTTTAAGTATCTATATATATTTCCATTACTTGAGTCTAAACTCAAATTTGCACGATACTGTAAAAATTCTATATCTTCAGATGTTAAATTTTCTAATACAAATATTCCACCTTTTATATTTTGCAAATAAGATAAATTTTCATTTGATATACAATTATATATTTCATTTTTTAAATTATCTTCATAACTATATTTTTCTTGATTTACAATTACCAAATCCACCATTATATTTTTTACTCTAAAGTAATTATATGCTTTTAATACTTCAGTTAAATTTTCTACTTCATCTTTGTCTTTCATATTTAATAATAAGATAGGTAAATCTCCAGAAATTCCATATTTCCACAACTTACTTACTGGAGCATTTATTTGGTTACATGTTAAAGTTTTTAATGGATTGTTATACAGCAAATAACCAAGCATTTTTTGATATAATTCTGTCTGTTTTGCTGTAACTTCTAAATATTTATTTTCCGCTTCTTTACTTGCCTTTGATAATTCAAAGTTATGCTTAATAGTAGCTTGACTTGTAAATTCTTTTAAATTTTTAACAACTTCTTCTCTAGTTTCTGCAACTGCTAAAATCAAATTCAAAATTACTTTTTCTTCTGGTTTTATACTTATTGTTCTTTTCATTGCAGTAATAGGCTCTGTTGTTAATTGTACATTATTACTTAATGGAATTGAATTTTTTATTGCATTTGGAAGTCCAAGTTCATTCCTTCCATAAAATTTTTCTTTATCAATTTCATATTCTAATTTACCAATTGTTTCATTTTCTGTATATAATTTTATACCTAAAAAAACTTGTGATTCGCTTTCTTGCCTTTTTCTCCTTGTCACAATCATTGATTCTTCATCATCTAAATATTCATAGCTTAAAAACAAATTATTAAAGCTTGGGTGACTATTATCTTGCAATTCTTCTGATAGTACTGGCTCTAAAAAGCTTGTAATTTCTAATGTTTGATTTTCTAAACCATGGTTTGTCAATTCTAAGCTTCTTAGTTCTATTGGTCCGTTTTCAGAAATAGTAGTTTTTAATATTGTTTCTATAGCTCCATCTTGTCTTACTATTTTATCTTGATCATCTGAAAAATATATTGCATATTTATCAGGCTTTCCTAAATAATCCATTTGATTTGCTGTCCAAATTCTTTTAGATTTTACATCTTTTATATAAAAGAAAATTCCTTGGTTTAAATCATTTGTCTTTTTATATCTGTTAATTAATAAATTTCCATACTTGCTGTAGCTTTCTCCTTTTGAATTCATAACTATTGTATAATTTCCACTTGAAATTACATTTATTTGAGGTATTCTAATATTAGGCTTTGTTATTTCTCTTTGAGAATAATCATTATCATATATATACTTTATTTTTTCAACCTTTTCTTTTTCTTCTTTCGTTATTATAATATTTTCTGGCATTTTTTCTTGAAGTAAAATGTCTACTGCCTTTAATTCTGGGTTTTCCATAAATCTTTTTTGCATTATATTTTGCTTAAATAAATTGTTTATTGATACTAATATTAATCCCTGGTGATGTGCCATATATGTTTTTACTAAAGCATATTTTTCGCCCTTTTTTAATCTTGTTGGTGTATAATCTATTGATTCATAAAATCCATATTTTTCATACATGCCATTTTTCTCTAGTTTTTTCAAGTTATTTACCACATCTTTTGGATTTTCATTAATTGTTAAAATACTTGCATAAGAACTTGTTACCATTTCATCAGAAAGTCCTCTTTTTAATCCTAGCCATGGTATTCCAAATGCCTTATATTGATAATTATTTTGTAAGTCTTTTAAATAAAAAGCTGATTCAGATATTCCCCACGGAATGTTTAGTTGTTTTGCATATTCTTTTTGGCTCATTAGCATAAATTTGCAAGATTCATCTAATAAACTTCCTGGGTATTTTGGTATATTTATATTTGGCATAAAATATTCAAAAGCGGTTCCAGACCATGATATTAAACCTTTATATTTGTTTAATATTGTAAGTGTTCTGCTTAAATTGTTCCAGTGCCTTGCAGGTACATCTTTTTTTGCTATTGCAACTAAACTGGTTTGTCTTGCTTCTGATGCTAAAAGGTCATAATACGAATCTGTTAAAGCATTTTCCTCTATATTAAAACCTATAGAAAACAACCTTGTATCTTCATCATATAATTTCGAAAAATCTGTATTGTATATTAACGTATTTACCATTTGAATTAGTTGTTCAGTTGTACCTGTACTCTCATGCTCTATTAAAAATTGTTTTACTGTAAAAAGGTAACCTACTAAATTCCCACTGTCTACAGATGATACATACCTTGGAGTTAGTGGTTCTAAAGTGTTTAAATCATACCAATTGTATAAATGCCCATTCCACTTTGGTAAACTACTAATTGTATTTAACATTTTTTCTAATAAATTTATTGTATCTTGTAAATTCTCATACCCTAAGTCATAGCTTGATATTACTGCTAATAGGCCTAGTCCAATATTTGTGGGTGAAGTTCTATTTACAATTCTTGGTCTTCTATCTTCTTGATAATTATCTGGTGGTAAAAAATTGCTTTTTTCATTTATAAGATCTTTAAAATATTGCCATGTTCTTTTTCCTAAATTTAATAAATATTCTTTTTCTCCCTGGTTTAGTTCTTCAATTTTTGGTGCAATCTTATATTCTTTGCTTATTTTACACATTATATATGGTTCTATAAGCCAGAGTAGTGCAAATAATAGTATAAATATATTGCTAAATTTAAATGGTAAAATAAATAGCAAAATTAATGCTAATATTCCTAAAACAATATTTGATGCCATATTTTTATAATATGAAAGTACATCTTTTTTAGCATTTTTCTCAGCATCTTCTGCAGTCATCCATTCAAGTAAATGTTTTTTTGTAGAAAATACTCTTTTTAGTGTTTTTACACAAGCATTTAAACTAAAATATGCTTTATCTGGCAAATTACCTAATGCTAAAATTCCTCTTTGTATTGCAGCTTTTACACCTGATATTGTTTTAGTAAAAGTTTTTTGAGGTTTTTCTTGATCTTTTTTTAATAAAATACGATTTACCAATTCCAAAATTGTTGGAATTATTGCTGATATTATTAATAAAATCATTATTGGCCATATTTTTATATTAAATAATAATTTAAAAACACATACATAAATCATTGAAATTACAATAGTGGTTTCTAATAAACTTCTTATTAAGTTATCTAATATTTTATATCTTGACAATATACTTAATGGGTTTTGCTTTTTTTCTCCCCTTTTGTTTATAATTGTGCTATTTAGCCATTGAACTAATTGCCAGTCTCCTCTTATCCATCTGTGAAGCCTTGCTTTAAAACTATTATATCCAGAAGGGTAGCCATCTAGTAACATTATATCTGATGCAAGTCCACATCTTAAATAACTTCCTTCTAACAAATCATGGCTTAAAACTGTATTTTCAGGAATTTCATTTGCTAAAACTGCTGAAAAAACTGGCAAATCATAAATTCCTTTTCCAGTAAATATTCCTTCTTCAAAATTATCTTGATATATATCTGATATTGCATTTGTATATGCATCTTTTCCTCCAGAACCTGCATACAGCTTAGTAAAATAACTTTTTTGTATATCTTCAAGCGAAATTCCTACTCTAGGTTGAATTAATCCATGTCCATCTATTACTAAATCTTGTTTATGATTTAATACAGGTCTATTTAATATATGTGCCATTGCGCCAATCATCTCTAATCCTGTATTAAGGCATAGTTCAGTATCTGAATCTAAAGTAATTACATATTTAATATTTGGTATTTGTCCAAACTTTTCTTTTGAATTTTCAATTGTATTTATTAAAAACTCACTTTTGCTTTTTCCTAAAATATATTCATTAAATTGATTTAATAAGCCTCTTTTTCTTTCCCAACCTAAATAACATTCTTCAGATGTATTCCATACTCTTTTTCTATATAGAAAATTAAATTTAGTAAATGTTCCGTCTGGGTATTTATTATTTAATTTTTGAGCTTCTTCTATTCCTGCATTTATAACCTCTTCATCAAATTTTTCCGTCTCATTTTTGCCTGCTGTACAATCTCCCAATAAAGCAAAATATATGTTGTCACTTTTATTTGCCATATAATATTTTTCTAAATTCTTCATTATCTTTTGTACTTTTTGCTTCGAATTCACAATTGTGGGTATTACAACAAAAGTTGCGTATTCTTTTGGAACTCCTTGTTCAAAATCTAATTTAGGTATTGATTTCGGTTTTATAAATTTTCCTAAAATATATTGAGCAATTTGTACTATAATTGTTTGTATTGGTATAATTAATAAAATTCCTAAAATAATAGCAAACCATATAGATGCTTTTGTTTTTATATAAAAATAACTTGAAAGTAATATTGAAATTATTGCTGTACAAACACATAGTATAGTAAGCCATATAGCAATCTTTTTATCATTTGAAAGCTTTTTCGTTGTTTTTCCAATAAGTTCTTGTAGCAACTTTTGTCTTCCATCTGATATTAAATAATACCCTACATGACTTTTTTTACTTTCTTTTTCAGCATTTTGAGCTAAACTCCATACTTTTTTTGCAATATATATTTCAGATATTTTAGTTTTTTGAGAAATCTCTTTAATTGCATTTCTATACATTATTTTAGTTTGATAATCCATCTTTTCATACACATCTGCTGGATCTTGTTTTAATATATCTTCTACTCCATTAATATCTTCAAATATTTCTAACATACTAATTCTATTTAAATTTTTGATACTTGTAATACAATTTCCCATTGAAATTTTATTTATTGCAATATCAAAATGCTCTTTTTTTATAGCCTCATCCAAATCCATTCCAGCTCTATTAACTTGCTCTTCTAAAATTTCTAAATATGGATATGCCTTTTTACCATATTTTTTTAATTTATATGATAAATACTCAATAAATGAATATTTCATTTCAGCATATTTTTCTATTTTGTTTTTATATTCCGATATTTTAGTAAACTGTAATTCTCCTTTATTTTTCTGTTCAACTAATCTTTCTACTATATTTTCAACTTTGTATTTTTGTATTTGAGAAATATATATTCTTTCACAAATTTGCCTAATATTCTCTATTAAAGCAATTTTCATAAAAATACTTATACTCCATATTTCTTCCATACTAAGAGTCTTTTTTCTTTGATAGCCAGCCAAATAATCTTTCAAGCTTTTTCCATCAATTTTATTGTCAGTATAATTTATAATTTCACTTGCCAAAACATACACTCTAGCAAACCCAGCATAATTACCATTAGATATTCCTAAAAACTTAGTATATTTACGTTTAGACAACTCTAATTTAATATTTTTTACAGTTTCATCTATTACATAATAATTATCTAAAATCCACTCTCCTGCTGGATGTATTGGTATTTTTAATTTTGCATGTTCATTCAACAAATTATATACATCAGAAATTATTTCAAAATTTTCCTTCAACCTTGGAATAGGATAAGTATTTTTATCAGAATAATTTTGTAAATTATGGCTTGAAGCCTCCTTTTCCAAATAATCCTCTAATTGACTTTTTCCTAAAATTGCACCCTTTATCATCAAATTTCTATATTGCATTAAAAAATTCCACTCCTTGTATTATATGTTTTACACATATTTTTCTCAAAAGTGGAAATTTTATTCATTTTAATATCAATCAAATACAGTTTATTCATCTGATATTTTTTAATTGAAGAAACAGGCTCTGACTGACATAATTTTAAATAAATGAAATATATATGTATGGGGTGTATTTATGATTATTTTAAGTAAAAAAAGATTTGGTATAATATCTACAATTTTATTAATTTCTTTATTTGTTTTTGTTTTTCAAGTTGCTAGTTCAAAACAAACTGTTCAAACTGTTTCTCTTCCTGTTTCTAACAAAGTAATCGTTCTAGATGCTGGTCATGGAAAGCCTGATGAGGGGGCTCAGTCTAGTAATGGCACTACTGAAGCTGAAACAAATTTAAAAATTACATTAAAAGTTCAAAGTTTGTTAGAGCAATCTGGTGCAACTGTTGTTTTAACTCGTAGCGACGAAAATGCTATTTATGATTTAGATAAAACTACTTTAAGGCAAAAGAAAATTTCTGATATTCATAATAGAGTTAAAATTGGTAATGAGAGTTCTGCTGACATTTTTGTTTCTATTCATTTAAACAAAATTTCTCAGCAACAATATTATGGTTGGCAATGTTTTTATAAGCAAAACGATGAAAAAAGCACTGCTTTAGCTAAGAGTTTACAAAAAAATTTGAATGATTCTATTCAAAAAGAAAATAAAAGAGTTTCTATGAAGCTTGATAATGTTTATATTATCAAACATGTTGAAATTCCAATATCTATTGTAGAATGTGGTTTTTTATCTAACCCAGAAGAAGAAACACAACTTTTAAGTGATGATTATCAGAATAGGTTAGCATGGGGAATTTATAATGGAATTATGGATTATTTTTATAATAGCTAATGCAATATTTTATGTTTTGTGGTATAATATCTTTACAGTCAAATGACTGAATTAAAAATGTCAAAAAAGTCTCTCCTTAACAAGAGAGACTTTTTTTCTTATTTTTTATTCTTCAATTTGTTTTTTAAATATTGATTTAGCTATATTTCCTATTACTGGCAATTCTGGATCTTCTTCTTTATTTGCCTTAACTATACCAAATATTATAGCTAAAATATATACTGCCCATAGAGCTGTACTAAAGAAAGGAATAGTAACCGGAATAAATCCATAAGCTACACTAATAATGGTATATCCTAGTCCTATTACGACTGCTTGTGCTGCATGTATTTTTGTATTTTTTTCATTATCTTTTACAGCAAATAGTACAATTAAACCTCCTAACCAGCCAAATATATATGCTAATATTGCTCTTGTTTTTTGATTCATAATTTTCCCCCCATTCTCCCTATTTTCAAATATATAATAGCATTTATGTCGAAAATTGTAAATATTTTTTATATATTTTTCCTTCTATCAATAACATATGTACTTCCAGGTGTCATTTTTGCCAAGTGCTTTACTTGTGCTGCAGATTCCCCTATTTCAAGTACATTTTTAAATCTTCCTTTATCAACAACTACTACTGCTATAGAAATACTTGTTAATGGAAATTGTTCTATTACACATTTTCTATTTGGTATTTCTAAATATCCTTTTTCAATATCTGACTTGTTAAAATATTTAAGTACTCCTTGATCAAATTCTAAAATTATATCTTGACATATTTTTTCACAATTTGTGTTAGCCGTTATTGCAACGAAATCATCTCCTCCAATATGTCCAACAAAGTTGCTTTCATCTTCTGTATCATGTAAATGATTTGCTACACATCTTGCTGTAAATTTAATTATTTCATCTCCATTTAAAAATCCATATACATCATTATATGCTTTAAAATTATCTAGGTCTACATACAATATTGAAAATTGATCATTATTTAATAATCTCTTTTTTATTTCAGTTTGAATTTGAACATTTCCTGGTAACCCAGTTAATGGACTTACTCTACGGTTAGTATCTAAAAGCCTTATTACATTTTTTACTGTGTAATATAAATATTGTTCATCAATTGGTGCTTTTATATAATGCTCAACACAGGCTTTTAATACTTGAATTCTATGTTCTTTTTCTTTTACTGAAGATATTACAATTATAGGTGTTATGCTATTATCTTCATTTTTTCTGATTTTATTGCAAAGTTCAATAATATCTTCTTTTATTCCATCTTCATTTATAATAATAAGTGCTGGAATGTTTTTTAACACACTTTCAATTTCCGCTTCTTTAGCTTTTTTAAATTTATATTCTTTTTCTTTTTTAAATAAATCTATTAGTTTGCTTTTTAATTCATTTCCTTCATCAATCAAATAAATTTCTTGTGACATATTTTGTCTCCTTTTATTATGGATTATATTGTAGTTCTGCTGTCTTAGTTATGTCATATCCACTTGTGTTGATAACTTGAACAGAAATAGTATTGTTTCCTTCCCTCAATTTTACAGGTCCTACTGTAACTTTCTTTCTATTTAAATCTCTTGCAGCATATACTTTTCCGTTTAAGTTAACTATTATGTCTTTTATTCCATCTTTGTCTTCTACTTCTATTGTTATGTCTTGATTATTACGTTTAACTACCATTTTAGGTTTTGAAGTTGAAGTTACTACTTCTTTTTCAAAACTCTCAACATTTCCATTCATATCTTCAGCAATTATTTTAACTTTTCTAGTTCCCACTGTCAAAGCTACATCTTTTCTAATTTCTTTTTGTCCTTGTTGATTTGCTTGAATTACTATAGGTTCCTCGCCTTCCCATTGATATGATATATATGATATAGCTGTTTCATCTTTTGCAATTATTGTCATATTATTATTTCCGTCTTCAGTTTCTATTTCAATAGAAGGTTTTGTAATATCAACTCCTGTTAATTTATATGGTTTTTGATATTTTATTCTTTTTCCATTTACATCTTCTATAACTAAATTTAAAGTACTATCATATCCTAAAAGTACAATTTCTTCATCTGCAGTTGTACTTCCTATTGGAGTAGTACTTCTTTCTCCATTATCCCATGAATATTCAATTTTAGATATTTCTACATTGTGTTCAACATGGACTACTGCTTTGTCATTCTTTCTTCCTATAATAACAGATGGTATATTTGCAGGTTTTCTATCATCTGCATCTTTGTACATAGCATAAGCTCCTTCTCCTACAAAGATAACTCCAAAAGCTATAAGTACAACAGAGAAAAATTTTATTATTCCTTCTATTTCAATAGGTCTTCCAGACCTTGTTCTTTTTATTTTTGTTTTAATATTAGAAGCAGATGTTTTTATGTTTTGTTTTATTGGTTCTCTTTTTATCTGCTCTGTTTGTATGTTATTATTTTTTTCATTTTCATTTCTATCGTTTCCAACAGCAAGAATTTGATTCATGTACTTCGAGTCTCCTTTGCTACAATCTACCATCATTATTATATCATAAGCATTTTTTAATGTAAATGTAGAAATAAAAAAATAATGCTAAAATAAGTTTTAGCATTATTTTTTATTTTATTCAATTACAAATTTTTTGATTAATATTACTCCTCCTGCAATTATACTAACTGACACAAGAGCTAATGTAATATATGTTTGTGCACTACCTGTTGCTGTTGTGATTATAACTGGTGCATCATCTTCATCATCTTCACCTTTTTTGTCATTACCTGGTGTTGAGTCAATATCTGGTGAATCATAATCATTATCATCTTCATAAATTTCTGCCCAGTTTGTTTTTAATCCCATGTTATTTTTTCCATTTATCCATGTTAGTATTATTTCTACTGTTTGACTTTCTCCTGGTTTTATTAACACGTCTTTTAATTGATTTGTTAAAACTTTTCCGTCATCTGTTAATCTCCACTTTGGATTATCTTCCTGAACAAATTTTAAACCTTGTGGGATATAATCTATAATTTCTTTAGCATATCCTTCTATCTCTCCCTCGTTTGTTACTTTTATGCTAAATTTAAATTTTACAGTTGTTTGGTTTATTCTGTCTGAACGAATTTCAACTTTTGCAGGTGGTTCAGGATTTTCATCTCCTGTATGTCCTGTTTTTGTAATTGTTGTTTTTCCATTGTATGTAACTATTGATTCAGTAACCCATTTTTTAAGTGCTAAGTCAAAGTATTTAACTTTAATTTTCTCTATGTCTTGATCATCTTCGTCTGGATTATTGTTGTCTGGAGTTGAGTCAACGTCTTCAACTTCTTTACCATCTTCATCTGCATCTTCTGTAATTTCTGCTGTGTTTATTATTACTCTATCAGATGTATTTGGTTCTGTTACTTTAAATGCAATTTTTAGATCTCTATAGTCTGGCATTGTCATTGTTTCTGGATCAAAGGCTTTTAGTAAGTTTTTATTGTCAATATCATTTATTTTTGCTAAGTAATCAGTTTTTATATAACTTGCTTCTTTAACTTCAGTTGTTTCTGTTCCATCTTGTTTATACATTTTCCATCTAAAAGCTGTATTTATTGCATTAGTTGGTAAATATTCTAGTCCTTCTGGTAAATCATCTTTTACTTCTTCTGCATATCCTGCCATATTACCTTCATTAAATACTCTTAATGTATATACAACAGTATTTCCATTAGCAACTTCTACTGGTTCTTTTGAATGTACATATTTGTATTCATTATTCTCTGTTATTGTAAATACTGGAGCTCTACTAGTTATTTCTTTATCATTAACTCCTGTTATAAATTTTCTTAAAGCTAAGTCAAATCTTTTTATTACTAATTTTTCAAAGTCATCATCATCTTGTTGTCCAGGAATATATGTATCTCCACGATCAATTTCAGCATCTTTATAATTTGGTAATGTATCATCTGTTGGTAATACAACATTATCTTTTTGAGAATCTCTATCAATAATTTTATCACCGTTTTGATCAGCAAATTCTGTTATTTCTGCTATATTTGTAATTTTTTCATATAAGTCAATATTTTCTTTAACTTTACATCTAATTTGTACATCAATATAATCAAGAGTTGTTCCATCAAATGCTTTTAATAAAACTTTATCATCCACATTTGTTCTTCCTGCATATATATTGTCTCTGTTAGCTGAACTTGTTGTTGTTAAAGATGTTATATCTGTTTTTACTGTTCTTCCATCTTGTGATACTGTCCATCCATATTTTGCATTTAGTTCATCATTTACTATAAATTCTAGTTGCTCTGGTAAATGATCTGTTATTTCAGTTACATATCCATCTAATTGTCCTTCATTGTATATACGAATTGTATATGTTACTATGTCTCCATTAGAAGCACTTACTGGTGTTTTGTCATGATTATATGTTGCTGTTGTTGCTGTTTCGTTTTTTAAGTCTGTTACATCAACTTGTGGTGCTCTATTATAATTTTTTGTTTTTGTTCCTGTTGTAACTTCTGTAATGAATTTTCTTAAAGATAAATCAAAGTATTGTCCTAATACAACTAAATCTTCAAAATCATCATCGTCTTCTTGGCTTGTTGTTCCATAATTATTTTTATCAACGTTATTTGGTTTAGAGTCACGATCTTCTGCTTCAGTGTTTCCGTCTTTATCTTTATGCATTGTTATTTCTGCTATATTTTTTAAAGTTTTGTTTTCAGTTCCTATTGTTGCAATTACTTCACATTCTATTTCCAAATCTTTATAATCTAATGTTGTTCCATCAAATTTATTAATCATTTTGTCTGCTAAATATGTTGTCTTTACAGTTTTACCATCTTTTGTTGTTTCCCATCCATATTGTTTATTTATTGCACTATTGTCTGCCAGTTTTAATCCTTCTGGTAAATAATCTCTAACAACTGCTGCATATCCATCAATGTTGCCTTCATTATATACTCTTATTTTGTATATAACCTTGTCTCCTGGTTTTACTGCAAGTGCATCTTTAGGATGTACTTTATTTGTTGTTGTAATTGCTCCATTTTTTAATTTTTCTAATTCTTGTGCATCTATTGCTGGAGTTCTATCCACTGTTGGTGCAACTCCATTTATTGATGTAATGAATTTTCTTAAAGCTAAGTCCATTGCTTCACCTAGCATTATTAAATCTTCAAAATCATCATCATCTTCTTGGCTTGTTGTTCCATAATTATTTTTATCAACATTGTTTGGTTGTGAGTCACGGTCTGTCACTGTTGTATTTCCATCTTCATCTTTATGCATTGTTATTTCTGCTATATTTTTTAAGTTTTGATTTTTGCTTTCAACTACTGCTGTTACTTCACATTCTATTTCTAAATCAACAAAGTCTAATGTTGTTCCATCAAATTTATTGATCATTTTATCTGCTAAATATGTTGTTTTAGCTGTTCCAACATCTTTTGTTGTTTTCCATCCATATTGTGTATTTATTGTACTATTGTCTGCTAATTTTAGTCCTGTAGGCAAGTAGTCTATAACTGTTGATGCATATCCATTTACATTACCTTCATTATATATTCTTATCTTATATACTACTTTATCCCCTTTTTTTACTGCAAGTGCATCTTTAGGATGTACTTTTTTTGCTGTTGTTGTAGTTCCATTTTTTAGTTTTTCTAATTCTTGTGCATCTATTACTGGAGTTCTATCCACTGCTGGTGCTACTCCATTTATTGAGATAATGAATTTTCTTAAAGCTAAGTCGAATTCTTCTACTGTTGGTTCTTCTGGTATATCAGTAACAACTTCTTCTGAAAAGTTTCTTGTTATTTTTTCAACTTTAACAACAGGTTGTTCTAACTCTAAGTTGTTATTTCCTTTATCAATTACTGACCAATATGTAAGTTTAGTTTCTGTATAAGAACCTGAAATATTAAATTTTACACTTTTAATATTATTAGTAGATGGTACAGAAATATAAAATTCTTCTCCTACTAATTGTTTGTCATCAGTCATATTTATAATTTCGTTCTTATTCTTATCTAAATATATTACATCTGTTACTTCATTGTCATTTTCATCATTAACGAAAACATCTAAACTATATTGTGTATCTCTTACTTGTTCTAGTTTATATGGTCCAACTATATATCTGTTATTTACTTTTTGAACTGTTATATTACTTGTATCAGAAAGTTTAACTGGTACAGTGTTTACACTGCTATCACTTGGACTATAGCTAAAACCTTCTTTTTGAGGTGTTTTTACTAAGTAATCAAATAATGCTTGACATGCAAGTGCTCTTTCCCATCCATTTTCTAGTATATCTTCACTTAATGCTTTATAGTTTGCATCTACACCTTGTACTATATTAACATAGAATTCTATGTTTTCTACATGATAATCACCTGTAGGGTTTGTATAATACCATACTGCCAATTGTTGTACTGCATCTATATCATCATCTGTTAATAAGTCCATATCTGCAAATTCAGTTATTTCTGGATTTCCTTGTTCTACCGCATAATTAGTTGCTGCAGTTAATAAAGTATCTCTATTAATTTTAGCTTCAGCTTTTGCTGTTGAAGATGCATCAATTTTAGGTGCAACATAACAATTATCTAAAATCCATAATAATGCTTGATATTCTGTACCATTAACATCTGGTAATGGTGCTTGGTATACTGCAGGAATATCATCTGGATCCTTTAAATCAAAATATTTTGTATAATGAGTTTCAACAGGTGCTCTAATTGCTGAATAATCTGCTGATCCAAAACCAGGACCACCTCTTAAGCAATAAATAGTATCATCAGTATTTTTTCCTGTTTCATAGATTTTCCATACGTTTTTACTACCACTTGCTATTTGGTATCCATATCCTGATCTTCTTCCAACCATTGTTAAGTTAAGATATAGACTTCCAGTTCCAGAAGCTGCATTTACTTGTGTAAATACACTTAAGCAACACATTGATAGAAGTAAAAGTATTATAAACATTATTCCTTTTTTTAATTTCATTATCTTTACCTTCCTTTTTTATTATATTAATATTATTTTAATAGCCTATTAAGAACATGTCAATAGCAGTATTTTCCTATAATTTCATGCCTTTTTTTATTGCATTTTTTTCCCTTACGGATATAGGTTCTTGGATTTAACTTCTATTTTTTTGCCCTTATATTACAATTATATTACATTTTTGTAATATTTTCAATATTTTTGGTGCTAATATTGCCTCTTTTTCTTATTTCCCTAGTTTTTTTACGTCTCGCTTAATAGAATTTTAAAAAAGATAAGAATTATAATTCTTATCTTTTGGTTCGCTGGAGGCGCCTATCGGAATCGAACCGATGATCAGAGTTTTGCAGACTCGTGCCTTACCGCTTGGCTAAGGCGCCATAAATATTAAATTATAGTCACGAATTACTTTACTTACCAGCGACTCGCTATCGCTCCCTGCATACTGAGGTTGTAACTCGCTATAGCTCGAACGACCTCAGCAGCTTGGCTAAGGCGCCATAAATATTAAGCTTAATAAAAAAAATGGAGCGGGAAACGGGGCTCAAACCCGCGACCTCTGCCTTGGCAAGGCAGCGCTCTATCAACTGAGCTATTCCCGCATAAGCTTTTTTCAAAGCATATTTATAATAACAAATTTTTATATAAAAGTCAAGGTACTAATGATAAAAAATCTATAAAATAATCAAATATATTCTTTTTTTCTATCACTTGCTTATTTTTTATATTTAAATTTGCTATTGTTTCTCCATTTATTTGAATCTTTGCATTTCCTATAATTTTTCCCTTTTCAACAGGTGCTTCTAAGTAATATAATGAATTTATTTCCATTTTTATGTTATCAATATCTGTTTTTTTTATTGCAATTTTAGAATAGCCTAAACTTTCAATATCTAAATCTATCTTCTCTTGTTTTGCCTTATTTATATATATGCGATTACAGTTTAATTGTTTCCAATTTTCAAATTGTTCTTTTATTTTTTTTTCAATATCTATTACTTCATAATTTTTATATGCATATTCAATTAATTTTATGCTATCTGATGTTCTATACTTTTTGGTATCTGCTCCTAGTACTACTGTAATAATATCTAAATCTTCGCGTTTACAAGCTGTAACTAAACATCTCCCAGCTTCATTTGTAAAACCGGTTTTTACTCCATAAACGCCATTCAAATTTCCAAGTAATTCATTAGTATTTCCTATTAAATTACTTCTTGCATTTATTGTTATATTGTAATTTTTAGAACTCACAATCTCTTTAAACTTTGGAATTTTCAATGCATAATCAGCCATACAAGCTAATTCATACGCAGTTGTATAGTGTTTCTCTTTGTCTAATCCATGTGGTGTTATAAAATGACTATTTATAAGTCCAAGTTCTTTTGCTTTTTTATTCATCATGTCTGCAAATTCTTCTATTCCTCCTCCAACATGTTCTGCCAAAGCAACTGCAGCATCATTTCCAGATTTAAGCATTAATCCATAAAGCAGGTCATGTACCGTAATTTTGTCATTTGTTCTTAATCCTAATCGTGACCCTCCTGTTCCTGCAGCTTTTTTGCTTATTGTAACTACATCATTTAACTCTGAATTTTCCAAAACAACTATTGCTGTCATTATTTTCGTAGTACTTGCCATCGGAACTTGTTTTAAGCCATTTTTTTTATACAGAATTCTTTTAGAATTTCTATCAAATATTAGTCCAATTCTAGAATTCAACTTTAAGTTTTCTATATTTTTAGATACGGTTTCAATTGCTTGCTTCTTTGTTTCGTTAATATCAATAATTTCATTATCATTTATATTAGCATAACACATATTATTTATAGATAAAATAAGTGTTACGAATAAACAAATCATTGCACTTATTACTTTTTTATTTTTAAACTTCATATACAAAAATCACCTTTTACATTATATTTGTAAAGGTGATTTTTATGAATAATTTAATTATCTTCTTGAATCTCTTGCTTCAGCATCTCCCCATGGAGTTCTTCCTTCGTCATCATTTTCATCTCTGCTTTTTTCATCTTTTTCTTTATTATTTTTTCTTTCTTCTATTTTTCTTGCATCTCCCACGGGTATTTCTTCATCTCCATCACCCTCTATGCTTTTTTTATCCATTTCTTTTATTTCTTTATCTACTCTTCCTTTTGCTTCTTCTTGTGTTAATGTTTCTTCTCCAATCATATAATTAAAAATTTGTATTGCTTCTTTTCTCTTGTACCCTTCTTTTATAAAACCTTCAATAACATCTTCAGCATGTTGCATTAAATACATCTCATCATATTGAACTCCATCTTTTACTAATCCTGTTTTTTCTACGGAACTATATGTTTCAGTTTCTTTATCTGGGTCTGCAACACCAGTTCTAATTGAAGTTTCTTCATTTACTTGTGAGCTATTATAAGGTTTTTCTTTTACTTCAATGGCTTGTGATGCCCATTCTCCTTTTTTTCCTTGTCTTGCTTCTTCAATATCCATATATCCGTATTTGTCAAATTTTATATTAAATCTAATATCTCTTACATCTCCATCCCTTCTTGATAAGTTCTGTGTTCTCATTACTTGGTTTGGCACTTCTCTAGTTACAGGCTCTCCATCACTTCCTATTGACACAGTTTCTTGTCTCATACCTGTCGTTGATGGCATTATATATTTTGATGGTTGTAATTCTCCATTTTCATCTATATACTCAGCTTTTACCATTCCATCATTATCACGACTAAAAATTAAGTTTCTTTCTATTTCTGGATGGTCTTTATATAAGTTACTGTTATCTCTAACCCTTAAAACATTATTTGTAGGTATTCCTTTTTTTACTGCAATTTCTTCAACTTGTTGTTTTTCATCATCTACTTTTTCTATTTTCTTTTCTTCTTTTTGTTTATCTTTTGTTTTTTCAACCTCAGCATCTAGTTCTTCGTGTGTTAATTGAACATCTTGTTCTTTTAGTTTTTCTGGTAATTCTAGTGTTGCCTCTTCTAATTCTAATGTTTCAAAATGTTCTTTATAGTCTTGCCTTAGTTTTTCTATATATTCAGGTGTAAGTTGTAGTTTTCCTTGTTCATCTGTTGTTGCAATCAATTCACCAACTTCATTATATATTTCATAAAGTTCTATTCCTTCTTTTCCTTCTGCATTATCTCTCAATTTAACAACAAATGCACCATTTTCCAAAAAGCCTGCTGAGCCAAAGGCAAGTTCTTTATAATAAGTTATATCAGATATTTCTGTTGTCTTTTCTTCTCTTTCTGCTATTTGAGTATAAATATTTGCCATTTTTTCTTTTACTTTATTTGAATCTTTTGGTTCCATAAAAAAACTCCTTAACTTTTTTTCTATTATATCATAGTGTTAAATTAATTACTAGTTCGTAACGTAAAAAACGTGAACTGACGTCCACGTTTTTATTTTAAATACCAAATGACATTACAAAATCTGTTCCTTCATTTAATCTCATTACAAATGTCTTTTTTACTGTTTTAGTATTTTTTTCTGTTTTATCAGTTATAGTAACTTCATAAGTATACAAATCTCCTTGTTTTTTACCATTGCTTGATTTTGCATTATTAGATTCAAAGAAGTTTGTTTTCACATACTTTTCAAAGTCAGCTTCTGTTTTAAAGTTATTTGATTTAAATGTTGCATCTAGCTTATTGTATACATATTTGTAGTCATTATTATTTAATGCTTCAAAACATTTTTGAAGGTTTAATATTACCTTATCCTCTTCTTTTGCATTTTCATATTTTTCAAGAAACTCTGGTAAATCTATTGTATATGTGTCTAGTATAACAGTATAGTCCATAACTGATGTTTCTCTAAATATATAATAATTTTCTAAGTTATCAATAAGAACATATTGAGTATAATCATTATTCTTATCAATTTTATATGATTTTAACTCAAGTGGTTTATATTTTGCCATGTATATCATATATTCTTCCATGCTATCAAAATCACCATATTGTTTTGCATTTTTATTATTATATGATAAATATAATTCTTTATTTTTGCTTACATATTGTGTAAAATTTTGTAAGCTTCCAAAACGCTTTTCTTTATAATTTTGATCTAAGTCCTGATATGCTTGTTCAATATTAAATGACATTCTTTCTGTAAATGTTTCAAATATATACTTAACATATTCCTCATCATTTAAATATATTGATTTAAAAACATTATAAGTTTTATTTTCTATTTTCTCTGTTCTATTAAAATTTATTTCTGAATTTTCGTCAATTTTTAGCATGTTTTTTTCTGTCATATATTCATAAGGTAATATTGAAAATGTACTATTAGCAGGGTTCATTTTAACCCCAACAGCTAAATTAAACATTTTATTTGAATTTGTGTCAATTAATTTTCCATATATTAAATATACATCTACGTCATTGCTTATTTTTATTGTATACATTTTGTTTATGTCAATTTTTACTTTAGATATATTGTTTATTTTTAACTGTTCTTTCGTTATATTAGCCATTTGTACATATTCGTCATCTAATAAACCATATATTTTTTCTCTGTTTCCATCTGAGACATAATCATAAAATAATTCTACACACTTTTTTGCATTATAATATTCATTTTTTGATTGCACTTTTTCTAATTTATTAAGTTCAAAGTTATACGTCTCTTTACCATCTTCTATTTCGTTTATTCCGTTCTTCATTTTTCTTTAATAACAACACACATATCATTATTGTTGTTATTATTATAAAAATTATTAATAATATTATAATTTTTTTAAGGTTTTTATTCATAAATTAACATTCCTTATTTTTAATTTTATTTTCCAATATATCTATATGCTACGGCAAATTTATTTGGATCAGCACTAAGCAGTTTACCCATTGAGCTTCTATCTCCACTGCTAGATACTACACAATAATTTTGGTCTAAACGCTTTCCTCCATTTATATATATATACACATGATTACGATTTGGGTAAAACACAATATCTCCTTCTTGTAATTCTGCAAAACTAGTTATTTTTTGCCACTGATTTGCATATGAAGATTGTGTTAGCATATTTTCTACTCCCCAGCATCCATTATATGGATATTGATTAATTGTAGCTTCATCTATTAACCCAGCCTTCCAAAGAGATAAACTTACGAATGTTGCACATACTATTCCATATTTGCTTGGGTTTTCTATAGGGTAATCCCATGATGCCTGTATATTATAACCTACACCAGTTCTACCATTATTAGTTGCCCCTTCAACTCCATTTCCTGCGTAATGCACCTCAACTCCAGAGTTTAAAAAATGATCTGCAACCATGTACGCAGCTTCTACAATTGATCCGACTTCTCCTAAAAAGCAATTGTTTCCAAATATAGTTTTTGCCACTCTAAGTCTAGATTCAAAACAATATTGGGCATAATCTGCTTTTTCTTGTAAGGATGTTAAATCTGTTGCTCCTGAGTGTCCACACCTTATTTTATACTCTCCTGTTGATATTCCACCTAATTCATACATAGAGTAAATTTGTATACGTCCTCCTGATCCCCAAGTACTTCCATGGCTTTGGTAATAATCAATTCCTGCTGGATTATCAAAATCAGGTTCATTGCATAAATGAGTGTCTCCTAAATACATATATATACAAAACATTGCATATGCATTATTTTCAGGTTTACCAGCAAACATAGAATTTACAGTTGCATATTTTTGAGCTGTTGAATATGCATAATTATATTTATCTGTTCCTTCTGTTGAAGCATTAACTACCCATCCACAAAAATCTCTAATAGAATCACCATAAGAGCTATATGTAGCTCCTGAACTTTGCCCATTATATATTGCAAAGCCAAAAAGGTTATTTCCTGGTGTGCTTTTTCCATACCCTGTTTCTATACAAGCCCATGCAAATGCTAAACACGGATTAACATTATATTCTGCTGAAGTACATATATCATAAAAGTCACCAGCTGCATTAGATAGCTTACTATATGATTCCCCTCCATTGTATGCTTGAACAGCTGCTATAAATTCTTCTCTTGATAAATTTGTTCCAAATGCACTAACAGATCCTATTCCACTTATATTTGTAAAATTTGTAATATTAAATACACTCATATCTAGCGAAGTTACGCCATAGTCCTTTCCATTATAAAGATATAATACATATTTCATAATTTTTTCTAACTCTTGTGTTCTTGAACTTTTCTCTAACATTTGAAAGAATATTCCTGCTCCATTTACTAATTTGTGTATTGGAGCTTCTTTTATCATACTTAGAGGTAGTTTATATTTTGTTTTTAGCATTTCTAATATCTCATCTGTTTTTCCTTGTGCATCAGAACCTTCATCTGTTTCACTAACTCCTTCAGAATAAGTATTTATAGTTGTATTAGTTATTACTTCTATCATCTGATTTACTTTATAAGTAATTGTACTAATATACATTCTAACTTCTTCTGCAGTTCCACTTGTATCTTCTGTAGTATATTGATATCTGTAACTTGCATCTGTATGTGATGGTGTTTCATCCTCAATTTCTTCGTATGAAGTATTTTCTGTAGGTCCATTGGTTTGATTGTTATATGTTATTTTTTGTTTTACAAACCATGTATCTACTTCTGTTATCTGTATTGTTGGATTATGTATTTCTATACTGCTATTTGATGGTGTATCAGATATGTAATCACTTTCTTGACTTGGAAGTGTTACTTGTGGATTACCTCTTGTTGGATTTCTCCTTCCAGAATCAGTATATTCTCCTGTTTCTGAATTTTTGACATATATTCTTCCTTCTTTGTCAACAGATGTTGCATTTTTATATTTATAGGTTCTTGTTGTATTTATGGTAGTTACATTATCCATTATTGTAATAACTATTGATGTTTCTTTTACTATTTTATCAGTCAAAGCTGATATGTACTCTGGGTTTTGGGTAGCTACACATAAATTAATTAAAAATTCAAATGGTGTTATATATTTTGTTATTTTTGATTTATATTCTAACTCTTTTAAACTAATTGATGTTGTTTTATTTCCATTATTGTCTGTATTTACTACTTTATTTGCAATTACAAGCTTTCCTTCTGGACTGACTGAAAAACATTCTGTTATATCTTTTCCATTTTGCAATTGTTCATTTGCTATTGGCTCATCTATTTTAGCTTTTCCACCTGTCATTTCTTCGTAAGGAACATAAGTAAGAGGTATTGCTTCATCAGTAGACGAATTTGTACTAGACGCTTTTTTTACATATACTCTTCCATAATATTTTCCTTCTTGTTCTTCTGCACCTCTGTTCAATTCTTGGCTTACTACTTCTGCTGCATAGCATTTTTTTATTAAATCTTTACTCAAGTGTAATGAATTTAATTTAAAACCCATTTTTTCTAACTCTTCAATTAGTTCATCTGCTTGTTCATCTGATATAACAATTGAATTATCATCTGTATCATATTGAACTGGATGTTCTGCTGTATATTTACTTACTTTATCCGAAAATGCATCCATTAAAGCATCATAAGCTCCACCTAATGCTATTATGACGAGAAATAATGCAACTGCAATTATAACCCATTTTTTTGTAAATATTTTTAAAGTTGCTTTTAATACTTTTTTTGCTTTATCTTTTACTTTTTTTCCATTGTCTTTATTTAAATCATCTGCTTGCATTTTTTTCTCCTTACTTATAATTGAACACTATATTTTAATGTTTCAAAATCTTGTCCTTTTTTATAAGCATTATAGTCCATAATAACATTAAAGTTCATATATTTTATTTTTCTATCTGTATTAAATGTTTTGTTAAATTTTATATTTATAGTCTTTTTCCCATTTTGTTGTACTACTAATATTTCCGTAGCTAATTCATCTATATATGATGAATATTTAACATCATTTTCGTCTGTTAAGTTTATATTATTTATATCATTTTGATTAGCAATTAATATTTCATTTTCTGTATTGTTAGTTATTTTTATTGTATATATTTCATAGTCAATAAATATTTGCTTTTCTATAACTTCTATATTTAATCTTTTATTTTTTGATTCAATTCCTATCTCTTTTATATAAAGAAATTTATTTAAGCTTAAAACTTTATTTTCACCATCATCTGTAACATAGATATAATCTATTATCTGTTTATCTGATTTTCCACCAGATTGTAATATATTGTTCATATATGTTACTTTGTAAATTCCATTTCCATATATTTCTTTTTCAACTTTAGCTGTTTTATTTTGATTAAATATTTTTTTTATGTAATTATTTTTAAATGTATTGATGTTTGGAAATAAAACAGATTTACAATCTTTTGATATCATACTATAAGCATCTTCTATTTGATTGTTATTGCAATATTTTACAAATTGTTCTATTAATTCTTTTGAATTTTTTCTTGTAGTATCTGTTGTTATTTCTGAATTTATATTTTGTGAATTATTTTCTAAATTATTATTACTACTAATTTGTGTATTTTCATTTATTTGATTTATTAATTCTTCTTTTCTCTTTTCTTTATTATTTCTAAGCAATCCATATATTGCTTGTAAAACAATATAAGAGAAGACTATTACTATAATAATTGTCCATAATCCCCTTTTATTCTGGTTATATTTTCTAAACAAATTATTAAGCATAATAGCCTCCTTATAATATTATATTATTTTATTAATGTCCTTTATAGTTTTAATATACTTATCTATGTCTCCTCTTGGCACTCCTCTTTCCACTAATCCTTCTTTAAGATGTTTTAATTTTTTCTGGTTATCTCCAACTTCTTCAGCCATTTGGGCTAATATAATTCTTTGTTTAGATGCTCTATCTACTCCAAAATCATCTTCACTAGCTTTCATCGCCTTGATGATTAGCTTATCATCTGTAACTCCTGCTTCTCTGTATTTTTGTGCCTCTTCTTTCATTATTCTGCGTGCCTCTTTTTTAGAAACTTTAAGTTTCTCTTGATATTTTCTTATTCTCTCTGGATCTCTTAAAGCTTGTTTGTCTAGTATTCTATTTTGTCTAGCTTCACTCTCATCTTCAGTATGAGTAGCTTCATATAGACCATTTAATCCATTACTAATATTTCCTGCTATTGAATCTACTCCATCTGGTATAGCGTTAATTCCTGAACCTGCTAAACTTCCTGCTCCTATTCCCGCTGCACCATATTTAAATACATTTGAAAAGTCATCTGATACCAATCCAGCTGTCCCAGCCGCAATAGCTCCGGCTCCCATCAATGTGCCTTTTACTGCAGCTTTCGTTGCAAATCTAGCTGCTTTAGGTGCAATATATCTTATTCCCTTTCCAATGGTTTTAGCCGTATTTCTTAGCGGTTTAGGAATTTTTCTTACTACTGAACCAACCTTACTTCCAATTGCATCTCTTCTATTTCTAATCGCACCCGTAACACCTTGAATTCCATGTTCTAATTTGCTTCCTTGGTACTTATCTTTCGCCCAATCAAGTGCTACACCACCAATTCCTCTTGTATCGCTTTCTCTTATTTCTTCTAGTTTTCTTTGCTTTTCTTCATCAGATAAATCTGAATTCATTACTTCTGCTTTTTCTCTTGCAATCCTATCTCTTTCTGTTTCGTTAACTGGATTTAATACCGCTTCGTTTTCAGCTCTTTCTGCCTCTAGCCATGCTCTGTCTTCTGGAGTTGTTGCTTCATTTAACAATTCATCTGCAGCATTTATATTTCCCCTTGCATTCTGTTCTTCTCTATCTTTATCCAATAAAGCGTTTGTGTTTTTACCCTTATCTGCTGTTCTTAATTTAGGATTTGTTTTTCCATTATTGCCATTCTCTCCGCCTCCAGATTTTCCACCTTTTCCGCCTTTTCCGCCTTTACCAAGCAACTTACTCATCTGGTTAATTCCTTGCATTGCCAAAGCTCCTCCAAGTGCAGATCCTCCTGCAACTGTTGACGCTTTTTCAAATCCAAAGAATTTACGTAATATTTTTTCAGCTTGTAAGATAAATCCTAATGCAGCTAAGGCAAATACTATGTTATCTGCTATCAAGTCCATTGAAGCACCAATTAAAACCGTATATAAAATTAAATGTACTGGTTGTATTAGTAAATTAAATATATATTCTTTAAGCCATGTATTAAATCCTTGAGCACTTCCATCTTGCAACTTATCTAAAGGATATGTCATTGCCATTAAAGGTGCAATAATAGTTAAGAATGCAAGCATCATTACTCTTTTTAGATATCTAAATAAAAATAAAATTGTATACATAACTAAAGCCAAATAAATTACTGTGTATCCAAATTGCCTCATTTCTATGTCATCTTCTGTTAAATCTTCTGTTGGTTCTAACTGTAATTCTATTCTTGCTTTTCCCGTTAAGTTTGTAGGCCACATAAATATATACTTTCCATTGCAGTCTGTAATTATATTATTGTCATGTAGCGTTTTTCCTAATCCATCACTTACATTAAATATGTATTCTCCTTCACTATCTCCTGAACCTGCTTCATATTTGTAATCCTTTAATTTGCTATCAGAATCACCAAATGTAATATAATATGGATCATTTACACTATTTACTGCTTTTGTAATTTCCTCTGTCATTTTAACAGCAAATGCCATTATGTAATGCATAAAGAACAATAAACACATTGCAACTAACCAGTCCACCATCCTTTGTTTATATTTCGCTTTATCATCAGCTGAACTACTTATTAAAATTCTTATTCCAATATAAACAAGTATTGATAATAATGCTACTATAGCTAAATTTCTTAAAGCAAAATACCACTTAGATATTGTAGGTCTTAATTCTAATGCTGTAGATTTCATTTTTATTTTTTGTCCAGTTTGTGTAATTGTTTCTATATATTTATTTCCATCTGCATCAGTTATTAGTCCATCTCTTGTTTCACTAAAAAAGTTTACATCTAATAAAGGTACTTCATTAGCAAATATTGCTTCTGGTGTAAGTAAAAATATTGGGAGTTTAAAGGTAGGCGGTATTGCATTAGCAGTAACCTGAGTTACAACATATCCAGCAAAAGCTGATGTTGCAGCAATTCCTATTATTATTCCTAATGAAAGTCCTCCTGTAAAAGGTGCAGCTACAACTGCGGCAACTAATGCCACAGCAGTTGCTATTCCTGCTAAAATTCCCGCTGCCGCAGACTGCCACTCATCTTTATGTTTTATTGTTAAGAATGAAACACTTAAGTTTGTTCCATAAATCATTGCCTGTATAATGGACATTACTCCATCTGCTATTACTAGTAATATATCTTTAATTGGTTCAAATAGTATACCACCTATACTTGCAGATGAAATATTTGGACATATAAAGTTTAACAATGTTACAATTACAAGAGCAATGATTATTTTATTTGTAATCGTTTTCTCCGTATAAAATTTCATATTAGTTCCCCTTTAATATATTTCTTGTCTTCTTTTTTTGCTTTTCATCTGTGCTAATTTATTTAAGTTAGTTTCAACAAATTCAAATTCTTTTGCTGTAGGTTGTATTTGAATAATTGCACTATCTGCACCTACTTTTAATAATCCTTCACCTTTAAAACATGTAATTAAAAAGTTTGATTCTCCTTCGCTTAATTTAAATACTTCTTTTAAATATTGAATTTCTGATTTATCTTGTGCTAAAAATAGTTTTGTATCTGATGATGTTAATACTGCTTGTGCTTCTGGTTTTTCATAAAAGTCTTGGAATCTTTGTGAAATAATTGCTAGTGATACGTTTCTTTTTCTAGCACGTCTAGCCATTGTATTTAAGAAATCAACAGCCTCCGGGTATGGTAAAAGCATCCAAGCCTCATCAACTAAAACTCTTTTCTTTGCTGCTTTGTTTCTATCTTCACTGTTTTTCTTAACATATTTTTCCCAAATCCAAGCAAGTAAAATTTGCTGTGCCAAAGGTCTTGCAAATCTTTCCTCCAACTGTGATATATCTAGGTTAATAAATAATGTACCATCTAATAAATCAAATGTAGATTGTCCATCAAAGTATGCCATTTGTCCGTCATATTCTCTTATGTATTGTTTCATAACTTTTAGCAAATAACTATAATGGAAATTATAGTCTTGATTTGTATTTTCTGACGCCTTGTTTTGTATTCTTCTATACCATGAACCAATTGTTGGCATTTTCTTTCTTTCTTTTCCTAGCATATTGCCACTTAATCCACCATTTGCTGCTTCATATAAGCTGTTTGGATCCGAATTGATTCCATGTGCTGCATATTCTTCTGCAACTGACTCTGCAATAATTTGTTTAGTAAGCTCGTTTACTTCTTGACTTCTTGTACTACCTCTTGCCATTGTAAGCAAAGCTTGTGTAACGTCTTCAACTTTATTTTCAACATTAAGTACTAATCTATCTCTACCTGTAATTTCGTCTTTAATTACCTCTGTTTCAATATCAAAAATATTAATAATTGTTTTAGATGTTGGAGAAAGAACAACATTTATTCCTCCTAAGCTTTCTGCAACTATGCTATACTCGCCTTCAGCGTCTAGTGCTAAACTTTGAATTCCCATTAATACTGCTGAACGAGATATTAAAGTTTTCATTGTAACAGACTTACCAGCACCAGACTTAGCAAATATAACCATGTTATAGTTTGTAAGTGAGCTATGGAAGTTATCAAATAAAATTGGTACTCCAGTTTGTTTATTAATACCTAAAGGAATTCCTGAAGGATGTCCAACCTCTGATGTTGTAAATGGGAATACTGTTCCCATTGATCTACGGTCAAATGTGTGAACTTTTTTAATTTTATCGTCCATTAATGGAAGATTTGATTTAAATGCATCTTCTTGTATTGCCCACGCACTTTTTATATTTACTAGAGATTTTGACATTTCTGTTGCTAATAATTTTGTATATCTGTCCAAATCTTCTAGACTGTACGCAAATAATGTTGCTACAATTGAAGCTTCATAAAGTTTGTTATATCCTGCTGCAATTTCATCTCTTAATTGTTCAGCCTCAAATCTTTTTTGTCCTAATGTACTTTCTCTGTTAATATTACCTCTATCTGCTGCTACTATTCTTTCTGTTTCTAGTTCGTTTATAACTCTGTTTAATTCGTTTTGTGACCTTGATTCTTGAATTGGATTTATATATATTGATGTATTTATATCTCCAAACAAGTACATATCTCTAAATAGTTCTGGGAAAGTACACATTCTTGGTAAGCTTGATACAAAAAAGCTTCTCGCATATCTTGTAACATTAGATATTATTTCTAAATGATCTATATTGCTTGAATCTATTCCAGATGGTGCTATTAATTCTTTTATAGTTTTTTTCTTTAATATTTTGAATTCTTCTGGTTTTGTATAATCGCTTTGTTGTCTTTGTATAAATTCGTCTTGTTTTTTGTTCTTTTTACTCATCCTCTTTTTGTACCTCCTTCTTCTACTTCTTGTTTCTTTGGTCTTCCTTTTCTTTTTGCTTTATCTTGATTTACTTTTTCTATTGCATTTTGTGCAATTTCTTTTCCAACAATATTTTTATTTTGTTCAATAATCATTTTAGCCATTTGATCAATTAAATCTTCCATAGAGTCTTGTTTTTTCTCTAAAGCTTTTTGTTTATCTGATTTTGCTTCCATAACTTTTTGATTTGCTTTATCAAAAGCTTCTTTTTCAATTTGCTCATTTAATGCTTTCATCTTTTTGTCAAGTACATCTGGTGCTGTTGAGTATAATTCATCGTAACCTGCTTGAATTGCTTTATCTACCCCGTAAACCTCAGCATCATCGCGGTTATATGCTACATATAATAAGTCAGCTAACGAATTTGAATCTAGTATTTTACCATTTACTCCACATACTCCTAATGTTCTAACAATTGATTGTGCTCTTGTATATAATTCTGAAAACGCTAAACTTGTAATTTCTTTTTTGTCAAAGTTGTTTTCTCCTAGTTCATCAGCATAATATGGAATAACTACATAGTATTTTTGATTTAATACATTTTTATTTAAGCTCATCTTTTCTGTTGTATAAATAATATCTTTTCCATATTCATATAAGTTTGTTGTTTTAGTTAATTCAAAAAAAGCTGCCTTTAATTCATCTTCTGAATAGTTGTCTGAATTTACCATTTGTTGATATTTTCTTTTTTCTTTTTCTAACTCAGCTTCTATTCCTTGTACTTTCGCGCGATATGTTTGTATACTATTTTCTAGATTAATTGTTCTTGTTTGTGTATATATTTGAACTGGATGTCTTAATGTATTTAAGAATTGAATAAATCCTTCTTCAACTGAATTTTTTTCAACTTCTGACATAAGGTCATAATTTACACCTTGGCATTCTACAACCATTATATATTTAATTCCATTTTGAGTTATTATCATATTGTCTTCGATTTTATCAAATTCCATAAAATCAAATACTGATTCAGTACTATATGATTTTGTTCCTTTGCCTTTTTTATTTCCTGTACCAGCTATTATTTCATCATTTTTTTCATCCTTCTTTTTTCCTTTTGACTTTATATATAAAATTCCAAGGACTAATAATAACATTACCATTATGCCTAAGATAACGGTCAAAATCATTGTAATCATATTTATACTATTCATCATTTTTGCCCTCCTTATATACATATATCTTCTTGCCTTTTGTTTTAAAAAGTATTGCTCTTTTTATAACATCATCTACTGCTTCTCCACCAGTCTTTTTACTAAATTCAAATTTTGCTATTTCTGGTACTTTTAATGTTCCTATTCCAAAACCAATTAAAGAAAATAATGCTACAATTATAATTCCAACCATAGTTAAGTTAAACATTTTTAGTATAAAATAGAAAGGTAATCCTATTCCTGCTGCTACAACTGAATATATTAGGCTTTTAGTCGTAAATATAAATAAGATTCTGTTTTCGCCTTTTACATTTCTGGGTAAATTATATGTTCCCATTATGTTTCCTCCTTCGTTTACATATATATTTTCACTTAATTTATATTATAGCAAAAAACCTCGAAAAATGTAAATATAAAATAAAAAAAAAGTGCATTTTATATGCACTTTTAATATAACTGTAATGTGGTTGTAATATGGTTGTAATATTAGCTAACCTAATTTAAATGAAGCTATTGCTTTTACAATTCCTGATGCTCCTAAAAGTAAAACTATACCAACAAGATATGGAATCATTGTTTTTTTGTATTCTGCTTTTTCTGAAGTACTTCCCATCATATATTTAATACCTAAAACTAATAAGACAATTACACCAACAATTATACCTATAGTAGATAGTATGTTAGCTATTTGTCCACCGATTGTAGATATACTATTTGTATCTACATTGTTTACATTGTTCATGTTACTAATTATTCCATTTGGATCAACTGCAAAAACTGTTGTAGAAATTGTAAATAACATCATAGCTGCAATTAATAATACACTAATAGCTTTAATGGTTTTGTTCATATATTTTCCTCCTTTATCTTCATATTTATTATAAATGTTCCATTTAAAATGAAACAATTTTAAAATCATGCATTATTTAATATTGTTATAACCAATTTCCAAATTCCGAATGCTCCAAATATTACTATACATCCTACAACATAAGGAATTAATGAATCTTTTATTTTAGCTTTTTGTTCTACACTTCCAACCATAAATTGTATACCAAGTACAGCTCCCACAATAACTGCAGCAACAGTACCAATTGTTAGTAATGAGTTAAATAATAAATCTGAACCCTCTTTCAATTTAGTGGCATTTATTTCGTTTGAAGACCCTTTTCCAGTGTTTACAAAGTTATCTGCTCCATCAATTATATTATCACATGCTTTAACACTAATTAAACTAGTACAGCACATAGATAAAACAATAATTGCTAAAATTAAAATTATTTTTTTTACCATAATCAATTCCTTTTTTATTATTTTTATTATAACTAATTATTTTGTTTCCATTATCCATCCACCTAGTGTAATTATTTTATCTCCTCCACCGCCTGTGCCAGATGTTCCTTCTTGTCCAATTGTTTGGTTAGTTAATCTATAAATAATTTGTACAAAGCTACATACTGAAATTAAAAGTATAAGTCCTATTATGTAACTAAACATTGTTTTTTTGTATTCTGCTTTTTCTTGTACAGTTCCTACCATATATTTTATACCTATTACTATTAAAGTAATTACTCCAACAACTATTCCAATTACAGTAATTACATTTAATATATTACCTGCTTTTTGAGCAACTTTTGTACCGGTCGTGCCACTTGGTTTATAAGCATCAAGATTTTCTAGTGGATCACTTGCCATAACAAAAGTTGGCATTAAAATCATAACTACTAATAATATTATTGTTACTAAACTTAAAACCTTTTTATTTTTCATCAAAAATCTCCTACAAATAGGTGTTTTTTATATTATAACTTATTTTTTTTATTTTTTCAAGTATTAATATAACATATCTTTTCATATTTTTCTTTATTTTAATAAAAATGTAATATAAATGTAATGTTTTTGTAATATTTTCTCAATAAATACAAGGGATTCTCTTTTACAGAGTACCCCTTGTATTTATTATTATATATACTTATAAAGGTAATATTTATCCCTTTGCTAGGCTCATTATTCTTGCATTTCTTTTTGGCGATTTAATTTCAATGCTATAATACTTAGCAATTAATTCATCTAATTCCACGCTAATTTGATATGTAATATTATAATCCTCATCATTAATAATACTATCATTTAATCTCTCTCTTAATTTACAAATTTCATCATTTAACATAAAAATCACTCTCCTTTTTTTATTTTTTCTTTTGTATATATTTAAAATACCATATTTTTACATAATAGTCAATTAGTTTTTGTTTATTTTCGGTACTTTGGCGTATTTTCGTTCAACATTTTTCTACATCATTTTACAATATTCTACATTATTTTTACTAATCTGTTAAATTACTCTTTTTTTCCACAATTCTATACATTTAAAATTTTTATTTTATTAGTAACAAAAAATCTCTCTAATATATAGAGAGACCTTTTTTATTTATTTGGTTCAATTATAGATACAACTTTATTTTCATTTTTAAATATAATTCTTAAAATATCCTGAGCATATTCTTTTGTAACTGTTTCAAATTCTTCAATATAATCAAAACTTTGAACTTCTTTCATCGTATCTGCTAAAAACATTCTTCCAATATTAGCAACATTATTATATTCTATAACATATTCGCCGTACAATTTTCTTCTTGCCCTTTCAAATTCTTCATCTTCTAATCCGTTTCGCTTTAGTAATTCCACTTTTTCAACTATTTTTTCAATTATCTTTTTTGGTTCTTTTGACACACCAGATATCAAGACATGTGCATATTGACTACTAAATTCATAATCAAAATCTGGTTGCGCTAGTAATAAGCCGTTCTCATATAATTCTTTATATAGCTCAGAGCTTTTTCCAATTATAATATTTAATAATATTTCAATAGCTATATGTTTCTTTACAACATCTTTTTCATTATTTTCTATATCTTTGTATCCCATCATAAATATAGGTGTACTTACTTCCATTTGTGATGTTTTTTCTGGCATATTTATTTTATTTTCTTTTTCAGTATATATTCTTTTTATATCTGATTGATTTGTTTTTAGTAATAAACGCTTTTTTATTTCTTCTAATAGTTTTTCTGGTTCAAAATCTCCACATACTACCATTGTCATATTTGATGGATGATAAAAAGTATTGTAACATTTATATAATACATCTGGATTTATTTTGCTAATTGATTCTACTGTTCCAGCTATATCTATTTTTATTGGATTTTCTTTATACATACAATCTAAAGTATTCATATACAATTGCCATCCAGGATCATCATCATACATTTTTATTTCTTGTCCTATTATTCCTTTTTCTTTTTCTACATTTTCATCTGTAAAATATGGATGTTGTACATAGTCCATAAGCTCGTTTAGTCCTTCTTCAAAATGATCTGTACATTCAAATAAATATGCTGTGTGGTCATTTGTTGTGTATGCATTTGCATCAAGTCCAAGTGCCATTAATGTATCTAAACTATTTGTTCCATCTGGTTGTTCAAACATTTTATGTTCAAGAAAATGTGCTACTCCATCTGGTATATACACTTCTTCTCCTGTTTGTGGCATTATAAAATGATTGTCTATTGAGCCAAAATGTGTGCCCCATATTATATATTTCTTTTTTGTATGTTGCTTTGGTATTATAATTACTTTCATACCGTTTTCAAGCTTTTCAATATAAGCTTTTTCTTTAATCTTTGAGCTTTCTACAATTTTCATTTTTTTATTCCTTTCTAATCTTTTAAAAAATATATTGTATTTATAACTACATTTTGTGCTAATTGAATAATCTGCTCTTTATTTACAGCTTTTATCTTTTCCATATATTCTTTTAATTCTACGAATCTATTAGCTAATTCTTGTCCATAATAGTATGTTATTTCTGTATCTTGTTCTTCTGATATTCCTTCTATAGATGCTAATATTAATTCTTTGCTATCTTTAATATCTTTGTCAGTAAAATTACCATTTTTCATATCTTCTAACTGTTGTTTAATTGTATCTAATGCCCTTTGATAATTTTGTATTTCAATTCCAGCTCGAATAAATATACAATTTTTAGTTCTATTATAGTTTGAACCTGCTGTGTATGCTAAACTTGCTTTTTCACGTACATTTTGGAATAATTTCGAATTAGCTCCCCCTCCAAGTATTGCATTATATACAGATGCAATAAATCTACTATCTTCAGCTATTTCATTTATATTTAGTCCCATTACAAGTTTTCCTTGTGTAATTTGCATACTTTCGTTTATTATATTTGGTTCTTTATTCTCAATTTGTTCAGTTGTTTCATTATTTATTACATATTCTGGTTTTCTATCATTTAGTTTTTTTATATTTTCATTTTGTTCCACAATTTGTTTTACTTGTTCTTTATTTATAGTTCCAGAATAAAATATATCTATTTTACAGTTATTTATTAATTTTTTATAATAGTCATATAGTTCTTCAGGTGTAATTTTTTCTAATTCTTCTATATATCCATACTTATACAGACCATAAGGTTTATTTTTGAACATTTCCTCTATACACCTATCATAAGCATATTTAGCTTTATTATCTATTTTTGCTTCAATAATTTGTTTTAAATTTTTCTTTTCTCCTTCAACATATTCTTGTTTAAATCTTCCATTTTCTATCAATGGATTGAATATTATATCTGTTAAAATATCTATAGCTTCTTTTAGTATATTTTCCGCAGATGGTAAAAACTCTTCACTTAAAGTTTCTAAATAAAATTTCATTATGTGGTTATCACCTGTTTTTTCAACTCCACAGTCAAAACTAGCTCCATATAGCATTTCTAATTTTTTACTAATTAAGTCTTGCGATGAAATATTTTTAGTGCCTCTTCTTAGCACTGCTGTTAGTAGAGCGTCAAGTGTCACATTTTCTTTTTTTAGTGGTGTTGCCAAGAATACTGCACTTAAATTTGTTTTATAGTTTTCAGTATAAATTTGATGTAAAGTTATACCTTGTTTTATTTCTTCTTTTTGATAATTCATTATTTTTCCTCTTTCCTTTTTAAACTCATGTATATTATAATCTAATCTTGGAAAATTATTCAAGGGTATTGTACACATTTGTTATTTAACGTGTGTTAGTATATATTGTTTTTACATACAAATAAAAAATCCAGAAGAATTAACTTCCAGATTTTTTATTATATGTCAAACTAATTAGAATAATTCTTCATATTTTCAAAATTATTGTAATAGTTTTTTAGCAACTTCATTTATTGTTTTTCCATCTGCTGATGCACCTAATTTCTCTTTTGCCGTCTTCATTACTAAACCCATTTCTTTCATAGATGTTGCACCTAGTTCAGTAATTATTTCTTTTACTCTTTCTTCTATTTCTTCAACTGATAGTTGTTCTGGTAAGTATTCTTCTAATATAGTGATTTCCTCATTTATTTGATCTAATAAGTCTTGTCTTCCACTTTTTTCATAATCAGCTATTGAATCTTTTCTTTTTTTGGTTTCTTTTGCAATTATTTCAATTATTTGATCATCTGTAACTTCTATTTGTTTGTCTTTTTCAACTTGTAAAATAGCTGCTCTAACCATTTGTATAACATTTTTTCTAATTACATTTTTTTCTTTCATAGAATTTTTCAAATCTTCTAACAATTTTTCTTTTAACATACCTTTTCCTCCTTTTATAAATTATAAACAAAAATGGATTGAAAATTTAATAACTTTCAACCCATTTCTTATTTTTTAAAATTTTCTTTTTCTTGCTGCCTCTGA
>ULNQ01013923.1_pt1 | contig 33995 bp, 36 predicted proteins | sample 1951951 | NCBI WGS metagenome assembly ULNQ01 (sample SAMEA4835580, study PRJEB28245) | human gut metagenome | biome: gut microbiome; material: fecal sample | place: Denmark | collected 2008
AATCATACCCCAAAAATCGACAATTTAAGGGCTACCCCCAATTGTGCAAACGGTACAATTAGGGACTGTCCCTAATTAATGTTATTCTTTTTTAAATTTTCTATATCCTGCATATCCTGCTCCGCCTAATGTGCCTAACCCTATAATTCCTGCCAACGGGTTTGCTTTTTCCTTCTTGTCTCCTATAGTTTCTTCTTTATTGCCCACCTGATTATTTGTTGCAGTTTTAATGATAGTATTATTTTCTACTGTCGATTTCTCTTTAACGTTTACTTTTATTGTACTTGTTTTGCCATTAGACATTGTTGCAGTTATATCCACAGTGCCAGCTCCTTTAGCAACTAGTTTTCCTTCTTCATTAATCATTGCTATGCTTTCATCACTTGATTCCCATGAGATTTTTTTATTTGTCGCATTACTTGGTAATATTGTTGCTGTCAATATTTTGCTTTCTCCCACTTCAATACTTTTTGTACTTGCATTTATTTCTACTTTTGTTACCTCTATATCAGATGGTTTTGCTATGGTTTCTTTTGTGTCTTCTTCTGAATTTGATTTACTACCTTTAGATGTATTTGATGAGTATGGACATTCTCTACCTGTGTGCAAATGAGCAGGATTTCCTCCACAATGGTAATGATAACTACCTAAGCCACTTTTGTTTTTGTTGTCTCTATGCCCTCCGCTCGAATCCGTTCTTCCAGAATGTGCAAAAGTGCTTACTCCTATTAATAATATACCTGTAATAATGAATAGAATAAATAAAATTTTTTCATGAATTTTCTTCATTTGATATCGCCCTTTAATAGTATATCAATTTCTTATTGCGAAATTTGTCGAAAGTTGTATCAAAACATAAAAAAATGCAACTTAGTCAAAAGTCACATTTCTATATTATAAAATTTGTTTAATGCATAAGTTTACACAATCAAATTGCATACCAGCATCCCAATTAGGGAGTTTCAAATCGCAGGAATGTGGCAATTTAGAACCGTAGTTCAGAGGATCTATTCCACCCAAAAATTTATTGCCTGTTCTGCAAAAACTTATAAAGTCCATAAAATTTTTTTCTGAAATTGCTATCTTTAACAATTTTCTTGCAGTACTTGTTTGAAATTTCAGTTAACGATTTTTTATCAGACTTTAATTCATTTATAATGGCATATCTTTTCAGTGGAAACGCAACATTCTTTTTTTGTTGATGAACAAAACATTCTGAAATATTTTCTTCCTTAAAAATTATTTTGTTCTTTATGCTATTAAAAAGGTTTAACCCTTTTTCGGAATTAATTATTACCTTACTTATTCCTTTATTACTTTTTTTCCCCCAGAAATCTCCCAATCTTATGTCTGAACACATATATTCCCTATAATTACAGTCATAGCAACATCTATTATAAATTTGTCCACTCTCAAAATAATTATAAAATTTGTCTTTTCTTATTCTTTTTGACCCCACCGTAAGTTCTTTCTTCCAACCATATTTTTTATTTCTAAATATAATTTCTCTATTATCGCCATTTTCTTTTAAAAATTTATCCCAAACTAGATATGATGGAACACCATGGCATATTAAATCAACCAAAACAAACTCATTTCTTTTATTGACATTTTTTAAATAGTTATCGATAGACGCAATTTGGCATGGAGTACCTATTATTAAAGCACTTTTTAGGTTCTTAATTTTTTCAAAAGCATCAACTGTATAACTCTGTAAATATTTAGATCCACTAAGCTCATTTACATTGTTTATGTCATTAATAAAAGCATGTTCAGCCCTATTATTTTTCTCATTATACTTGCATCCAATAACTGGCATATTATCAATTAATGCCTGATTAGAAAGTTCAAATGCTAGTCCACCTGAAGATGATTTCATCAGAACTTCATTTGATTTAGAGTATGCACTAAATATTTTTTGTCTTTCGATTTTTATGGCATTATTATGAACTTGACCACAGTTTTTTTTGCAAAGTCCACAATTTATACATTGCTCCTTATTTACTGTATATTCCCAAAATCCCTCTTCATTCTTCTCTATTTTTATACATTTTTTGGGGCATACCACCGCACAGACTCCACATCCGGTGCAATTATTTGTAATAAGTAGCTCATTACTTACTTTTCCATCAAATATGCTTTTTCTTAAAAAATCTATACTTTTTTTTCTTTCTATTGCAATCTCTCGATTAATTGTTTTATAATAAATTGGACTTAAATTCAGACTTTTATTGTTATACAACCTGTCTTCTAAATTAAATCTACTTAAGATATTTATAATTCGAGAATTTTGTGAAAACTTATTTTCCTTAAATCTTTTTAATGCCACAAATGGTTTATTAAAATTAATAGAAAATAGTACTCCATGATATGAGTCTGTTAATACACATTTAGCATGGCTGATATATTCTACAAATTCTTTTGGTCCACAATCAAATAAAATTGAATCTTTATTAAATTTGTCAATCAAATTATTGGTTGGAATTATTTTAATTGGTACTTTTAATTTTTTAGATAATTCCTTAGCAACTTTAAGGTATTTTTTATTACTTTCTAAAAAGTAACATAAGATATAATTATCCTTGTTTTTATCTTCTTTGATTTCAAATAATTTAATCCATTCTTCTTTTGTTATTAATAGTGTTGGATCTAGCACTATTTCAACGTTTTTATCACATATTTCTTTTATGATTTCTTTTCCTTGTTCTTCCCTTACTGATATATTTTCAAATCTATTTAATAATTTTTCTATTCCTTTTTTTACGCCTTCTTCATATATATCACTTACTCCAAAACTTGGAGCGTATGATATTTTTTTTGTGTCATTATCCACAAAATCCAAATAATAATGTGGATCATAAAAAATTGGAGACCATATTTGATCACTTCCACAAACCACTTTATCTAGGCTATCTGCCTTTTCTTTTAATTCTGTGTAAGTGTCAACTTCATTAGATATTGATAAACTGTCCTTTCTAAATTTACTAAATTTTTCATTTATCTTGCTTATTTCGGAGATATATTTCTTTTGATAATTTTTATTAATTAACTGCTTTAATATAAATTTAATTTTCATATCATATATATTTGTTTTTCTTATCTTAGGTCTGTAATTAATAATTTCCGGAATAACTTGCATGTTTTCTAATTTTTTTGATAGAGCATACGCTTGTAAAACCGTTCCATAATTATTATATGTAAACCATGTCATAATTCCTACTTCTTTCATTTCATGAAATCCTTTCTTACTGATTTAGATAAATCAGCTAACTCTTTTCTGTACATGAGAATTATAATAGTCAAAACAGTAGTAGCTATTATTTCTGCAATTAAAGTTTTTAAGCAAATAACACTAATACAAATTACTAAAATTAGCAGATATGATGTAACATCTTTTTTCAAATTAATCTTTAATACCATGTACTTTTTCATAAATATAAGTCTTAATATCCAAACAATTACATATGATATACAAGTCGCAACTGCTGCGCCATGAGCTGCCATACTAGGTATTAGCAAAAAATTTAAAATAATATTCGTCATTGCCCCAATTGCTGTAGACTTGGCATACATTTTTGAGTCTTTATTTGCAGCATATATAGAACCCAGAAAACCTGCTAGAGCTCCAAATAAGATTGCTAGCAAAAGAAATGGTACATATTTCCATGCAATAAAAAATTCTTTAGCAAACAATATTCTTGATATAACCTTCAAAAAGATTAATATTAAGCATACCGTAAATATTATTATAATATTATATATTTTGTACATATTTGAAAAAAATTCCACTGAGTTCTTTTTGTTATATTCTTTTATTGCAGAAATTTGCCATGCCTGTGAATATATTGCTTGCACAAATTCAATAATTGTAGGAATTTTGTATGCAACAGAATAAATACCTGTGATATCTAAATCATAAAATAGTAATAGTATATATTTATCAGATGCATTATTAATCCACCAACTTATAGAGTTTAGCACAAAATTTTTACTATATTTTATCATTTCTTTCTTTAGTGTCGTATTTTTTTCATCATTCCCCACAACTTTATTTTTTTTCAAGTTATAAATATAGATAATTATTACAATAATATCACTTACTATTAGTGAAACATAATATCCAACTACCGATAGCTTCAAGTATAATAACAATAAACAATTTAATAGTATTAAGGTAATAACTCTAATAACACTTGCCCATCCTATTATTTTAATTCTTTCTAACCCTTTTAAATAATAAGTTAGTAGCGATGAAACTGTATATACTAAATAATAAATATTAAAGATAATTAATATTTTTAATTCAATTCCTATTATCCAAGCTACAATAGATGCTATCAATAATAATATATATCCTTTAAATGCAATATTAAGAGAGTTTAATAGTATCTGTTTTCTATTGGTGTTTTCCTCTATTGTAAACCTTATTATTGCTTCTGTAATACATAAAGTTAATATAGGCATTGCTAAATTCACTGTAGTAGTTATCATATCTATAGTGCCATATTCTTTTGATGTTAAAATACTAGTATATAAAGGTAGCATCAAAAACATTAATAATTTTGTTATAAAATTACTAATTGTAAAAATGCTTAAGTTTTTCAGAAAATACTTATATTTCACTTCTTATGTCCTCCGAGTTTCTTTATCCACTTAAAACAATTTATACCAAAAATTCGATGAAATGGTTTAGTAATATTACTAATAATTAGTTGTTTTTTTGGTACCCAGGATTTTAAAAACCAATGTATACTTTGTGTATTTTTTGTTTTATTCAATCTACCCGTAGCAGCCTCTAATGGATTAAAAAAATCTATAGGATAAATTGCTACATCATTAATCTTTTCATAATTTCCATTTAATTCAAATCCATTTTTTCTAAATACTCTGCTATTTATTATAGGGCACGGAGTCATATCCATCTTTCCGTCTTTACTTAAGAATTTTTTGTCATTATAATCATCTAGCATCTCCTTGATAATCCAATTTTTTTTTGTAGCTCCAAATCCTAGTCCCGTATTAACAGTATTTTCCGTCTCCAGTCCAAAAAAAGCTTCATTACTTAATATATCATTGTCGAATTTCTTTATAACTTCCACATCCACGTCAAAGTATATTCCTCCATTATGATAAATTATATATAACCTAGCAACATCTGTAAAAAAAGCATATTTTTTATTTAAATATGCTTCTTTGGCATAATTGTTAAAATTTATATCAAAATTTTTTTCATTCCATTCTATGATTTCATAGTCTGGAAAATATTTTTTCCATGATTTTATACATCTTTTTGCCTTTGTAGGTAGTTCATTTCCTCCAAACCAACAATAATGAATTTTTTTTTCAATCATATTTTTTCTCCTTTTTGTTAAATAAACTGATTATCACTAATGGAAGTATTGTACCAAAGAGTCCTTGTAAAAATATCTGTCCATTATAAATTACTGGTATACATGCTAATTTTACTATAATAATATAGCAAATAAATTTATCAAAATAATTATCTATTTTTTTTATTTTAGATTCGCATTTTACAGTTATTATAGTAAATAATGAAGCTATTAGTGGTGCAAATATCTTTCCAAATAAAAATATAGACTGCCCTAGCGATGGCACTATTTGGCTATTATATTCATCATTTATGTAGCTGCAAAAAACTGTTGTACTCGTTTGCATATTAACAAAAAAGGTTTTAAATAGTGGTATACTCCTTAAAAAATCCCCCATAATTATTTCTAAAATGTTTTCTACTTTTAGTTTTAATGAAACTGCCACATTGTAAACTCCTGTAAAATACACTTGCAATGTATTAGCAATGTTATAAGCAGTTTCTTTATAGTTGTAATCTGATATTTTCTCACTTATTAATCCATAGAAAAAAATCAGTCCTACTGTTATGCTTAATATAATATATATTTTTTTCTTATTTTCCGGATAAAATTCAGTTAATAATAAAAAATAAATACAGGCAAAATATAAATTTTGTGCAAGAGTATCATCACTGATTAAGCTTCCAATTAGAATAATGGCTAATGATGATATAAATTTAAACTTACTATTCTTCTTATTTTTAATGGCTAATAATATAATAAAGATTATAACTTCTTTAATAATTTTAATACACCAACTTATCATATAAAATATTAACTTAGGCATAGAATTCAAAGAAAAATTATATTTTTTTTGCCATTGTATTAGATCTGAATTTGATAACACTCCAAACTTAAAGCTATTTAGTATTTGAGGATATCTAAAGCAGAAAAGCGTACATATAATTATTAAAAAAAATATTATTAACTTCATGTTTTTATTAACTTTAAATTTAATGTTTTCATTGTTCTCCGGTTTCTCTGTACTTTCGTTCCATTTACCGGCATTGATGTTTTTATTTTTTGATAGAAAAGATAGTATAAAAAAAACAAATATAAATTCATAAATCATGAATAGAATAGCTGTATTGTAATCTAACTCTGAACTTTTCGTCGAAAAATAATCTCCAATTGCCATAAATGCAGGTGCAACTGACATCCTAATAAAATATGAAACAATGATAATAAATGAACCTATATACATCACAGAATTTTTATTTGCTAAAAGATACACCAATAGTCCAAATATTAAAAATAATGGCAACAGGCATAAATATCTACTTTCAATTGTAGAATTACAGCATAAAACCACAAAAAATGAAATTATGGAAATAAAAATCATCGCTATTAGAAATATATTTTTTATTTTTTTATCTAGCATCTTTTATTAGCTCCTTATATTTTTTTACTGACCTACTCGCAATAGTATTCCAAGTTAAATTGTTCTCTATATACTTCCTAGAATTTTTACCAAATTTTAAAAAATGTTTTGATTCTTTCTTTAGTTCATTAAGTATTGTACTAACTTCATCTGGAGTTGAACAAACAAGTCCGCACTCATTACTCTGAACAATACTTCCAAATGTAGTTCCCTCACTTACTATAACCGGCATTCCTAAGGCCATTGCTTCCATTATTCCCAATGGTTGTCCTTCAAGTCTCGAAGTTTGTATAAAAATATCATTTTTAATAATTTCTGCTATTTTTTGATTATCAAATACTGGTCCATGAGCTTTTACCACTCTTTCTAGATTCCTTTTCTTTATCATTTCTCTGATATGATTTTCTCCCTCATTTCCTGCTCCGTAAAGATTGACTTCTATTTTATTTATTATCATGTTCTTATAAGCTTTCTTACATCCATCTAATAAAATATCTAACCCTTTATGATATACAGCATATCTTCCCACGTAAACTAATTTAATGCAATTTTCTGAGAATTTTTCTTTTTTTAAGCTTGGTGTATATATACCATTTCCCATAATAAAACTATCATTTTTAAAATCAGATGACATTTTTTGCTCTATTTCAGATAAATATTGGATAGCTTTAGCCTTTTTTATAAATCTATTAAATAGCACTAAATTTCCAAATACTTTTTTTATTTTTTTTATTTTTTGGGCATCTTTAGTTAAAGAGCCATGCGGAATTATAATATATGGAATATCTTTTTTTAATATTTTGTTATATATACTTATATATTGTGAAATATATATTCCATGAAAAACAACTAAATCAGGACAGTTAAACGGTTTTGGCAAATTATCAATATTTTTATTAATTTCATTATAGTAAAACACGTTTTTTTCTGACTTTAGTCTCTCTATTTGGGTATTATTGCAATTTAGTAAAGCTGCTTTGACAAATTTGCTTTGGTTTATAAAATGTTCTGGCACAACATTGGATATACCACTTGTTTTATTATTTGTTATTGAACATACATGTAATAAATTCATATATTAATTCCCTTCTATTATTTTAACTATTTGATTATAGGTTTTTTTTCTATCAAATTTTTCCTCTGCTAATTTTCTGTTATTTTCTCCATATTTTATTCTTATTCTTTTATCATTGTACAATGTTTCTATAGCATTGGCAGTATCTATAAAACTCTCGTTTTTTACATTTATTCCTGCATTATACTTTTCTAGAATATTTTTATACTCCAGATTTTCTTGAGTATTAACTACAGGAATTCCAGCAGCAGCATAATCTCCAACTTTGTTGATTATACTCCCTGCAGAGCCCTTTTTTATTGGATTTACTGCTATATCACAAGAACATAGCAATCCGACCATTTTTTCATATTCTAGCCTTCCAGTAAATTGACAGTCCACTTTTTTTTCTTCTGCATAGTTTTCAAACTCTTCTTTTAGTGGTCCATCTCCCATAATAATAAATTTTAAATTATTAATTCCTTTTTCATTAAGATATTTTATAGAGTTAATTACTAATGGAATATCATAACTATGTCCTAATGTTCCTATATAAGCTATTCTTACCAAATCACCATCAAATTCGACTTTATTTTTCTTTGCACATTCGTCAAAATAGTTTAAGTCAGTACCTAAAAAAACGCTCAAACCCTTTTTTACCTTTTTATTTACTTTCAAAGCCCTATTGCAATATGTTTCAGATACTGCAATTATATCATCTGCACATTTATATATATAGTTAGCTTGTCTTTTCATTGGATAAAAGATTGCGTTACTTAATAATGAAATTTTAAACACCATTTTAAATGCTTCTGGCCATAAATCTTGTATGTCTATTACAAATCTAACACCATTTTTTTCGGCATATTGGGCTACTATTTTTCCAACTGCTAAAGAGGGAATAGCACAATATATAATATCTGGTTTCTTTCTTTTTTCTAAATACTCTTTAATATTTTTTGATAATTTTTTGTGACTATTAAATCTTTTTAGACACACATTTTTAGGATATCCTGGTTCATGGCATGCTGTTATTTTTACTCCATCCAATTCTCCTATCTTATTAAATTTTTCTTTTTTAGTATGATTATAATCAGATGTAATAATTTCAACATTGTTATTTTTTGACATTGCCAATAATTTTGCAATATAAACAAATCTACTATTATTACTTTCAAAGCATTCAATATCTCTTAAGTATTGTGACACTATAACAATATCCATCTATTTTCACCTTTTTATAAATATTTCTCTTTATCAAAAATCTCTTCTGATTCTAATAATAGTGGTTCTACATCTACATCTCTTAAAAATATATATGGTTTTTCATAGTGATGAAATTGATCTTTTACTACATTATTTTAAAATCTTTATTTCATTATATTTCATCATATAAACATCTTCATCATAATTTCCAATTTGATTGCTATTTTCAATCTTATTTAATGAATTTATTATCATTTTGGGGAAATTTACACCACTTTCATAAGCATGAGGATAACCTCCACCAAATCTCGGATTAATTTCGGATACATAATATTCTCCCTCTACTCTAAATATATCCATATCAATCATATATCTATAACCAATTTTTTCTACTAATCCGCTTATTAATGTAAATAATTTTTCGTCTTTAAATGACCTTGCCTTGTCAGTTTCTCCTGCTCTCATTTTTATTTTTTCTTTGGTAAAAATTGAAATTGTCTTTTGGGAAGCTGGGTCTATATAGACATCTGCTCCTATTTCTTGCCCATCAAGGAATTCTTGTATCATTAGATTATCATATAAATTAAATAATAAGTCAATTTCTTCTTTGGAATTTACTTTTGATATATTGATACTCGCACTTCCTCTAATTGGTTTAACAAACACTGGGAAACTAATTTTGTCTTCATTCAAATCCTTATAAAATTCTTCTTTATCTATGTAGCTTCTTGCAGTTTTATACCCATTGTTCTCTAAATATTGATACATCTTATACTTATCAAAAGCTAATTCAACCGCATCAAAATTCGAAATTAATGGTGTTACTCCTACCGCTAAAAATTTTTCTCTGTTTTTTGCAATTAAACTTAATTCTGGATCTATTAAGGAAAATAAACAGTTAATATCTTCTTTCTTACAAACTTCGATTAATTTCTCTATATATGTAGGGTCGTCAATCCTTGGCATTATATAATATTTGTCAGCTTCATATATTGCTGGTGCTAATTCACTCATATCAGTTGCTAGAACTCTGCCAATATTTTTAAATTCTTTTTTGAAATATTGTATAATTTTATTTCTTGTTCCTGCACTTAATATTAATATATTCATTTTACTAATTCCTCCATATCATCAAAAAATAATGGTAATCCTCCAGTATTAATGAACAATATATTTTTATTGTTAATATTCTTTCTTTTGATATAGTCTAACATTCCATAATATGCTTTTCCGGTATACGTTGAATTCAAAGGAATTCCATTGTTGAATAAAACATTTTTTATCGTCTTTAATATTTCTTGGTTGCTTTTTCCGTAACCATCGCTTGTATATTTATCCACAAATTCAACTAAATTTGCAAAGTTGTTCTCATCCTTATTTAAATATTCTTTAATACTGTCAATTATAATTTTTCTTCCTTTCTCCTCACTTCTGGCAATGCTGATACCCACAATCTTCTTCGAAAAATCTTTATTTAAATATTGCCCGCATACAAGCCCTGCTTGTGTAGTCCCTGTTCCAGATGCAAAAAATATATAATCAAATTTCATATTCTTTTTATTTTCATACTTTTTTATTTCCTGATAAGCTTCAACATATGCCTTTGTCCCTAGGTTACCATGACCACCACCTGGAATAAAATATGCATTTTTTCCTTCTAATTTCAATTTTTCTAATAAATCATCAATTGTATAACTTACATCATGTAATGCCACTTTTATTATAGTCGCCTCAAACATTTCTATCATTTGTGAGTTATATGTTTTCTTATAATTTTCTATTGGAGAAACAATATAACATTTTATTCCTAATAATTTTGCCATGTTGGCAATAACCCTACAATGATTTGATGCACTACTTCCATATGTTACAATAGTATCGGATTTTTTTTCAATTATATCTTCTTTAAATTTTAATGCTTTTCTAGCTTTGTTTCCACCAAATGAAAATGGTAATAGGTCATCTCTCTTCATATAAAAAGCATTATCGTTTACACTTTCATTTAACTTTTCTATCACAGTACTATTCATAGAAATCATCCTTACACATTCCGTACACATATCTACATATTTTCTTTCCACTATATATTAAATCATCTTTAAGCAAACCTTCTTTTTTAAATCCAATTTTTTCAAACAATAATTGTGCTTTTATGTTTGATACTTCTGTATATAAATACACCTTATTTAAATTTATTTTATTAAATGCATATTTTAAAAGCATTAAGCTTGCATTATACCCAATTCCTTTATGTGAAAACAAGTTATCAACACATATATAATATTCTGCCTTTGCATTTTTTTCGTCCAAATTTAACAAACCAATAAATCCAGCAATTTTTTTATGATACTCTATAGTAAAATCACATCTTTTATTGTTATTAATATTGTTTTTAAACCAATTTACTGTTTTATTATATTCTAGTGGTAAATCATAATGTAGAAATCTGTTATTTTTTTCATCATTAATTATTCTAACTTTTGCTTCTATATCTTCATATTTAAATTTTCTAATTAATATATTGTTATTTTCTATTATCAACTACTTTTTTCTCCCTTTCAACATTCAACTTTCCAAATTGAAGTTCTTTTCCCATTTTTATATCTTTTCTTTTTATTGTCTTCTTTATTGTCTTAAATATTATTTTCAAGTCACTATAGAAAGAAATTTCCTTTATATATTCGGTATCATATTTTAGTTTTTCTTCCCAACTTATTGCATTTCTCCCATTTACTTGTGCTAGTCCTGTTAGTCCTGGTCTTACATCATGCCTATGTTTTTCTTCTTCTGTATAGTATGGCAAATATTCTACTAATAATGGCCTTGGTCCTACTATTGCCATATCTCCTTTTATTATATTTATTAGTTCTGGTAGCTCGTCTAAGCTTGTGCTTCTTAAGAATTTTCCAAATTTTGTTAGTCTATACTCGTCCGGTAATAGGTTTCCATCTATATCTCTTTTATCTGTCATTGTTCTAAATTTGTACAGTGTAAATATTTTTTCGTTTTTTCCTGGTCTTTTTTGTTTGAATATTATAGGACTCCCTAGGTTTATTCTTACTAATATTCCAATAATTATCATTAATGGCATTAATACTATTAATGCCATTAGACTTAATATTAGGTCTAATATTCGTTTTATGTATTTTGCGTACATTATGTTCTCCCCTTTTGGTTTTAATGACCCTATCTACTAACACTATTCAAAGCATTTTTTTATTATATCTATTACTCTTTCTTGCTCTTCTTCTGTCATCTTGGTATCTGATGGTAAACATACTCCTCTGTTAAATAAGTCCTCCGATACTGATGTTCCATCATTTTTTGCTGTTATAAAGTCATATTCTTTAAATACTGGTTGTAAATGCATTGGCTTCCATACTGGTCTTGAGTCAATATTTTCCTTTTCTAGTGTTTCCATTATATTTAGTGGCTTAACTTTTGAGTCTTTGTCAATTGTCATTACAGATAGCCAATGATTTGGCTTTGTATTTTTTGGTATTGGTTGCATTTTTATTTCTTTTACTTTTTCTAATTCATTTTTATATTTATTGTATATTTCAGTTTTCTTCTCTATTCTTTTATCCAAAACCTTTAGTTGACCTCTACCAATTCCTGCACAAATATTGCTCATTCTGTAGTTATAGCCAATTTCTTTATGTTCATAGTGTCTCACTGGCTCTTTGCTTTGTGTTGCCCAAAATCTAACCTTTTTTATTCCATCTTCATTGTTAGAAACCAGCATTCCGCCACCACTTGTTGTTATTATTTTATTTCCATTAAATGAAAATACCCCATATTCTCCAAAAGTTCCAGTTTGTTGACCATTATATATTGAGCCTAAACTTTCTGCTGCATCTTCAATTAAAGGCACATTATGTTTTTTACAAATTTTTATTATTTCATCCATTTTAGCTGGTGTGCCATATAAATGTACTACAATTACAGCTTTTGGATTTGGATATTTTTCAAATGCTTTTTCCAAAGCCAATGGGTCCATATTCCATGTTTCATATTCGCTATCTATAAATACTGGTGTAGCATTTTGGTATATTATTGGGTTACATGTTGCCGAAAATGTTAATGATGAGCAAAATACAATGTCTCCTTGCTTTACATTTAATGCTTTTAATCCTAAGTGTATTGCCGCAGATCCTGCTGATAGTGCTGCCCCAGTTTTTACTCCAACATAATTTGCAATTTCTTCTTCAAATTTGTTTACATTTTCCCCTAATGGTGCTATCCAATTTGTGTCAAATGCTTCTTTTATAAATTGCTGTTCATAACCTTCATCTGACATATGTGGTGAAGCTAATAATATTTTTTTACTCATATTGGTCATCGTCCCCTCTTTTGTAATTTATAATAACTATATACGTTATACAGCTACATTTATATTTTCTTTCATTTTTTTGTTAACTTCTTCTGGTTCTTTGTATGTTGGCACTACTTGTTTCATTGTGCTTTTTATTTTGCCTATACTTATACTTTCATCTTGTATTATTTCTTTCAATTTTTCTAATTTTATTAACAATTGTTCATAAGTTATGCTTGATGGTTGTCCAATAAATATTTTATCGTGTGATGTTTTTGTAAGTCCTTCCTCTGACATCAATAATTCTTCATATAATTTCTCTCCTGGCCTCAACCCTGTAATTTTTATTTCTATATCCACATTTGGCTCTAGTCCAGATAATTTTATTAAACTAACTGCCAAATCATAAATTTTTACTGGTTCTCCCATATCCAATACGAAAACTTCTCCGCCTTTTGCATAACTCATTGCCTGTAGCACTAGGCTTACAGCCTCTGGTATTGTCATAAAAAATCTTGTTATATCCCTGTGCGTTACTGTTACAGGGCCACCGTTCGCTATTTGTTTCTTAAATAACGGTAATACTGAGCCATTACTTCCCAACACGTTTCCAAATCTAACTGCTGCAAATTCTGTTTTGCTTTTTTTATTAAATGCTTGTATAATCATTTCGCACATTCTTTTTGTAGCACCCATTATATTTGTTGGATTTACAGCTTTGTCTGTTGAAATTAATACAAATCTTTTTACATTGTATTTGTCTGCACAATTTGCCATATTATATGTACCAAAAACATTGTTTTTTATTGCCTCTAATGGACTTACTTCCATCAATGGAACGTGCTTGTGTGCAGCCGCATGAAATACTAAATATGGGTTATATTGTTTAAAAACTTGCTCAAGTTTTTGCTTATCTCTTACGCTTCCTACTATTGCATCAATTTCAAATTTCTCATCATAATGATTTTGCTTTAATTCCATTTCTATATTGTATAAATTATTTTCGTATATATCAAAAATTATTAATTTGCTTGGATTAAATTTGGCTATTTGCCTGCATAATTCTGAACCTATTGAGCCTCCACCACCTGTTACTAATATAGTTTGTCCTTTTATCAATTCTTCTATATTGTCATTTGATAATGTTATGGGTTCTCTGCCTAATAGGTCTTCTATTTCTATATCTCTTAAATTCTGTAGTAAGTTTTTATTTTTTATTATATCAGACACACTTGGTAATACTCTAATTTTTACTCCTGTTTCTTGACATATATTTAATATTTCTTTTTTGTTTTTGCTATCAATATTGCTTATTGAAAAAAAGATTATATCTATATTATTTTGTCTGCATATATTTGCTATGTCATATCTATTTCCTAATATTTTTATTCCTGAAATTGCATAATTCATTTTGTTTGGATTATCATCTATTAGTCCTACTATATTATAGTGACATCTCATAGTGTTCTTTATAGTTTTTATCATTTCACTTGATGCTTCTCCTGCTCCTATAATAAGTATATTTTTTCTTTCTACTTGTTCATTTTTTACTGGATGTAATTCATTTAATGTAAATCTTATAATAACTCTATATGAAACTACCATTACAGCTGTTAATATTGTTGCAAGCACTATTTCTCTATAGCCTATTAATGGGGCTTTAAACAAAAATTTTACTAGCACTAATATTGCTCCAGAAAGTATAGACATACTAATATATTTTATATAATCAAATCCGTTTTCGAATCTAGTTATATTTCTGTATACATCTAGTAGATTAAAAGTAATTAGATACACAAATAAAGAAATTACTACTGTATTGTAAAACATATTTAAGTATTGCAAATTTGTCGTTTGGTTTCCTTTTATTAAGCAACTACTAATAATGTATGAAGAATTAATTATGATTATATCTATTATGTATAAAACCATTGCTCTATACTTTTTTAATAATTTCATTGTTTTTCCCCCTATTTGTCTTGCTCTTTTTACCTATACCCCGTTTTTTGTATTATCTTCTCGCTTATTTCTTTTAATTTATTTGTTACTTTATATTCTTTTTCTGAAAATAGTTCTTCATGTAATTTTACAACATTTTCTTCTAATGTTATTGGTGGTCCATACCATACTCCATTTAATGTTATTCCCTGTGTTTTATATGGCCAGCCTTTACTTTCTACTATTTTATATGAAGCTACAGTTGGTATTAAAGAAAGTATTTCTTTTGTCTCTATATTTGTATATATAAGTGGTAATAATTTATCTGCTAATGTATTTAGTTCTAATATACTCATTGTTTTTGCTTTTTCAAATGCTGCTGTAAGCACTTTTCTCATTCTTTCTGTTCTTGCATAATCATTGTCTATTTTTCTTATTCTTGCAAATGCTAATGCTTGTGCTCCTGTTAGTTCATATGTTCCACCTTCTACTATTCCAGGAATTTGTGTTGCCTCTGCATCTGTTACTGTTAATTTTATACCACCAATTTCGTCTATTATTTCTTGCGTTGATGTAAAGTTTACGGTAGCAAACTCTGTTATATTCAAATCTAAATTTGTATTTAATGTACTCATTGACAAAGCTGGACCTCCGTAGGCATATGCATGGTTTACTTTGTCTAATCCATGGTTTGGTATGTCTAAATATGTATCTCTATATACAGATACTAGTTTTATTTCCTTATTTTTTTGATTTATACTTGCTATTATTATACAGTCTGATCTACTTCCTTCATATGTTCCTGCTGTATCTATTCCAAATAGCGCTATATTCCTATATTCTACTAAGTTTTCTTCTATTCCTTCTGTTACTTCTATTTCGTGTGGTTGTATTGGCACATAATTTAATTTTTTTATTTTGTTTACTATATATACTCCCGCTCCTACGGCTACTAGGGCTAATATTAATATTATAATAAGTAATACTTTTAATAATTTTTTCATATTTCCTCTTCTTTCGATTGTTTTTTCTTCAATTATTACTATATATCAAGGGTCGAATAAAGTCAATAATAATCGAGCAAAAAATTTTACCAATTGTTACTAGTTTAATCTCTTCTTCCGTAAGGCTAAGTAAAGCTTTCTTATATTTGCGTGCTTTCTATTGTTTTAAGTATTTTTTCTATTAGAATATATATAAACGTCATTATTTCAAAATATTTCTTTAAGACTTCACTTGGATTATCTTTTGTTGAAAAAACTTCAAACATGCTTTCCGTATCAAATAGCACATACATTTTGTTTTGTTTAATAATTATATGAAAATCAATTTTATATTTATTATAAATATCTAATAAACCTTCCTGTATATCAGATGTTAACAGTTGCATAGCAATTATGTTATTATCTGTATATACATTGAATATTTTTTCAAATCCATATGAATCCATTTCTAACTTTTGTGTTTTTTTAATTGATGATGAATAATCTCTAGTAATATTCAAATTAGAATTAATTGATTTTTCAAGTTCTATTTTTCCAAAAAGTCCTCCAAATATAGTCATAACTTTTTTCTCTTCATTTCCGTCTTTGTCCTTCTCCACTGTAATTCTTTGTACCAACAAGTCTGCCATTTTTATATTTTGATTATTTATTTTTCCCTCAAAATAATCATCTGATACATAACTATTATAGTAGCCTCCATAATTCGCCTCATCAAAAATATCACTTGGCATTTCTTTCAATGGAATATAATCTAATTCATCAATGAAATTTTGCAACATTTTTTCTATTATTTTTTCTTTATATTCTTGATTAGATTTTATAATCTCTTTTGAAATTTTTGACTCTGTATTTATTAATTTGGTTATTATTATTACAAATAAAATAAACATTGGTATTATTAAACGTATTAGTTTTGTATTATAACATATTAAATAAAATAAACTCAAAATAATTGTTATCATTACAATTGTTGTGATTATTGTTATTTTTTTCTTTCTCTTTTTCAAATTTTCCCAATTATCTATCATTTCATTTTTGTTTATATCTATGCTTGAAAAGAAATCATCAAAATTTTTATATTTCATTACATATTTTCTCCATCTATTTTAATATTTTCTTTTTTATATTCTTCTATCTGGAAAAATTCTTTTTCTTTAAATCCAAATATACCTGCAACTATATTGCTAGGAACAGTTTGAATTGCTGAGTTATATCTTTGTACATCTGTATTATATATTCTTCTAGCTGCTTGTAATTGACTTTCCATTTTTACCAGATTATTTTGTAAACTTATAAATTGTTCGCTTGCTTTTAATTCTGGATAATTTTCTGCTATTGCAATTACTTTATTTAAGCTCTTGTTTAATTCTCCTGCTTTTTTCAAATTTTGATTTTTTGCATATTCTGTTCTTTGTTTTGTAATATTTTCTAGAAGCTGTTTTTCGTGTTTTGCATATCCTTTTACACATTCTACTAAATTTGGTATTAAATCGAATCTTTGGTTTAAATAAATATCTATTCCAGATTCAGAACTTTTTACTTTGTTTTGTAATTTAATAATTTTATTATATTCTTTTATAATTAAAATAATTAAAATTGCAATTACAACAAGTGTCATCAATATTATTGTATCCATATTTATTCCCCCTTATTTTTCAATTATGGCCTTATTAATTAGTCCATTTTCATCATATTCATAAATAATTTCATAAGTTGTTCCTTTAGAAAACTTCTTTTTCATCTTTCTAAGTTCACTGGCATCATTTGTTTCTGTATCTGCAAAGTTTACCGTTATAATATGCTCAGGATTTTCTTCATTTGATTTAATAACTGTATCCAAAAAATTATTCATGAAAAATCCATCAGTACTACCATAATATAATGTTTTAAATTTACTGTTAAAAGAATCTACGTTATATTCTTTTTCTGTTTCTTGAAATTTTCCAAATATCATACCAAATATATCTGAAAAAGAATATTGTTCAAATAATTCTACTATAGAGTTTGGTACTATCTGATTGGATACTTTCTCAAATTTATTTAATACTTTGTTAATGGTTATTGCACCTATTCCAAGGATAACAAATATTAATATAATTACTATTATAATTATTTTCGTTGGTCTTCCATTATTATTAACTTTAGATTCTTTCTCAGCTGGCTCTGTATTTTCGTCTAGCAAGTCGTTAGCTGTTACATTAAATATTGTTGCCATTTTAGTTAATTTGTCTGCATCCGGAGTTGTTTGTCCTAATTCCCATTTTGAAACTGTTTGTCTTGTCACATCAAGTTTCTCTGCTAATTCCTCTTGTGACCATGCATTTCTCTTTCTTAATTTAATTATTTTTTCTTCAAGTTTCATTTCTATAAATCCCCCTATTTTTTATTTATATTGTGTTTATTCTCTTGTGACTAATTCAATTATACTATTTGTCAATTCTTATTTCAAGCAACTAATGTTGGAATTTTGTCACTTTTAGTTAACATTTGTCTATTCTATGCTTTTTTTGTCTCCCTTGTAAATTTCAAAAAAAATACACTTGCTATCAAGTGTATTGTGGTGCACCAGGAGGAATTCGAATCCCCGACCTCTCGGTTCGTAGCCGAGTGCTCTATCCAGCTAAGCTACTGGTGCATAAATTTTAACCTTAATTAGTATAGCATATATATCTTAAAAAAACAATACTGGTATTGATTATTATTTTAATTTGTGAAATAATATATTTTATTAAGGAGGAAACTTTATGCGAAAGTTTTTTAAATGTTTTTTGCTTGGGCTCATTTTTCTTTTTGCTATTAGTTTAAATAAATGTGTAAAAGCAAATTCTATCAATTCTATTTCTATGGACATTTACATAGATAAAAATGGTGACGCTAATATAACTGAGACTTGGAATTGTTATTCTGATAGTGGCACAGAGGTATATCATCCTTATTATAACTTAGGTAATTCACAAATTATAAACCTATCTGTAAAAGAAGGCTCAGACTATTACTCTACCATTTCTAATTGGGATACTAGTGCAGATTTTTCAGATAAAGCTTATAAATGTGGTATTAATTATATTGATAATGGAGTTGAATTATGTTGGGGAATTAGTGATTATGGTTCTCATACTTATACAGTCAATTATACTATTACAAATTTTGTTTCTACTTTGTCTGATGCTCAAATGGTTTATTGGACTTTAATTCCTCACGACTTTTCTAACAGGATTGATAAAACTTATATTAAAATTTATGCTGATTTTGATATTCCTGATACTGTTGATGTTTGGGGATATGGTAATTATGGTGGCACTGCTTATGTATATGATGGCTATATAGAAATGCAGTCAGATGGTCCATTAGAAAAATATGAGTATATGACAATATTAGTTAAATTTCCGTTAGGATCTTTCGATTCTACCAATATTATAGATAATGATTTTGAATATTATTACGATATGTCAAAAGAAGGAAGCACTGCTTACGATAGCTCTTCTAACAATTACTCAACTAACTTTTTTAAAGATGTATTTTTACCAATATTCTTGATATGCTTTTTTGTTATTATTTTTATTATAATTGGACTTCTTATTTATGGTGAAACTACTAGATATAATTTTAAACTATCTAAAGAAGAAAAAAAAGAGGCACCATATTATAGAGATATCCCATGTGACGAAGATATATTCAGAGCCTATTATGTCGCTAATAAATTTAAACTTTTTAGAAATCGAACCGATATATTAGGTGCGTTTATCTTAAGATGGATAAAAAGCGGTTTAGTTAAGATGGAAAAGCGAATTGTTGGCACAATTATAAAAAAAGAAGATTATGTTATAATTTTTAATACTTCAGGACACACATTTTCTAATAAGCACGAAAAAAAAATATTTAATATAATGTATAAAGCCAGCAAAGATGGTATTTTAGAAAGGAAGGAATTTAAAAATTGGTGTAGCAACAACTATTCAACAATTTTTAATGTTTTTGACGATATTACATCAGATGAAGAGAAAAGATGTATTAATGAAAGGCTTATATCTATAGATACTGTTAAATCATTTAATCTTCTTTCACGTAAAGAATATAATGCAAGTGATAAGTTAAAAGAGCAAGCTATTCAACTTGCCGGCTTTAAAAGATATTTGAATGACTATACTCTTATATCTGACAGGGAAGCCATAGAAGTTCATTTATTTGAAGAATATCTAATATATGCACAAATGCTTGGTATTGCACAAAAAGTAGCTAAACAATTTAAGGATTTATATCCTGAAATTATAGAACAATCTAGTTTTAACTCTTACAATGACTTTTTGTTTATATATTCATATGTAAACTCTGGAATAACTGCTGCAAATACCGCAAGAATGAGAGCAGAAAGCTATTCTGGTGGCGGAGGAGGATTTTCTTCTGGCGGAGGAGGCGGCGGTTCCTTCGGTGGCGGAGGAGGCGGCGGTGGATTCCGTTAAACCTTATATTTTTTTAAAAGCATTTAAGCTGACAACTTAAATGCTTTTTTTATCGTATTTATTTAAGTAATATACCTAAAATATCTCTATATAAACTCTATATAATTCAAAATATTTTCTTAATAATAATATATTTCTATTAAAATTTATCTTTTTTTTTGCTAAAGTATTGCCAAAAGTGTTTTTCTGTGCTATATTATATTAGTAGTTTGAATTTCGAGGTGTAGCGCAGTTGGTAGCGCGCGTGGTTTGGGACCATGAGGTCGCAGGTTCGATCCCTGTCACCTCGACCATATTAGACCGTTTTTCAAGGAAATCGAATAGAATTTGAAAACAGTCAGCAAAATTAAAAAGTGCTATTTTCTAAGGATTTTAGAGAATAGCACAATTTTTTTACGTTCTAAAAAATTCTCAAAAATTCCAATATTTTGTTCAGAAAAATGTTCTGCAATTTTTAAAATCTTTAAAAAAATTGTTCCGCAAATTTCCGCAAAGCAAAATTCATTGATATTTAGGCACTTTCAGTGTTATTCAAAAAAACTGAAAGGAGAACTATTGCTATGGATTTTATACCTTATAAAGTGAATGAATGTCTTGAAAATACTTTTTATCAAGTTCCAAAAGAACTATTTATAAATCCCTATTATGAGAAACTAAATTCAGATAGTAAATTATTATATGCACTTTTACTAGATAGACTATCAGTTTCAATGAAAAATGAATGGATTGATGAAGATGGAAATATATTTTTAATATTTTCAAGAAAAGAAGCTGGGGAGAAACTAAACTTATCAGATAAAACAGTTACAAAAGCATTTAGAGAGCTAAACAATGCTAAATTGATATATGAAAAGAGATTAGGTTTTAGAAAAAAGAATATTATCTATGTTGGAAAAATAAATCATATATCAACCGAAAAAATTATGAGTCGTAAAAATTACGAGTCAAGAAACGGAAAATCTACGAATCAAGAGTCGGAGAATTTACGATGTAGTAATAATAAATATAATAAAACTAATTATAGTAATACGCCCCAGAGAAAAAATTCATATTCAAATTATGAACAAAGAGTTTATGAACCAGAACAATTAGATAAATTATATTGTAATGTATAGAAAAGGAGATTTAAAATTATGGAAAATAAAGAATTAAAAGATAGATTTATTGATGAAAAAACAGGAATTGAATATATAAGAAAAGGTGATTTCTACTTTCCAAATTTAGTCGATTCGGCTAGTGTAAATAAAAGTGAACTTGGTAAATATGGAAAGTTAAGATTGAAATATTTATTAGAGCATAAGAAAGTAGAATATACAATTTTATGGCTTGATAATAAATTAAGAAGTCATTTATTAGAAATAGATAAAACAGCCAATGAAAGATTTCATTTGTTAATGAAACAATTTGCAGAGCAAGAAAATATAACTGAAGAATTAAAAGCAACTAATCAAATGGAATGGGTTAGATGCATGAACAATATTAAAAATCGTGTTGAAGAAATTATATTTAAAGAATTAATATATGTATAGGAAAAGAGGTAAAAGTTATGGAAGAAATAAGATTATATGATATAAATTCAATTGAATTTAGTGAGTTAATAGATGCTGCAAGAGTTGAACTAAAAAATAATAATCCTGAATATAAAGAATTGCAAAATAAAGTTAGTGAAATTATGAAGATATATCCAAATTTGCAATTACTTTTTGAAGATGATAAAGCTATGAATTTAAACGAAGAAGAATGCAAAATTTTGCAAAAGTTAGTATCTCTTTATTTACAGATGAGTGATTATGAAGATAGAAAAATTTTCTTTTTAGGAGCAAGAGAAAACTATTTTTATTTTAAAAATTTAGGAATTATTAAAGGATAAAATAACTTTTTTAAGAGAAGAAACATAAAACTTTCTTCTCTTTTTTGATGTAAAAAATCTTGAAAGGAGCAAACAAAAATGAGAAATAAAGAATTAAAAGTAACAGAAGAATTTACTAATTTGTTTGATTATGAATTAGTAATTTATAAAAATATTTTGATAAAAGGAAGAAGTAAAATTACTTTTTATAATTATATTATTGTAACAAGAAAAGGTGTTTTTGCAATTAAAACTAAAACAATTTTAGGTCGAATAGTAACAGATAAATATAAAGTAAAATGGAAATCTTATATAGGTTTTATTCCATTTATTTTTACAAATCCACCACTAGATGTTAGTTATAAAAGTTGTGATTTAGATTTTGTTTCAGATTGTGATATGGATAAAATTATTCCAATTTCTATTATAAAAAATAAAGGAAAAAGACATTTTTATATTGATATGAATTATACACAAAAAGAAAAATTTTATTATGAATTACACCATCAAGAAGATATATTTTCTGATAAAGGAGTTGCAAAAATTTGTGAGCTAATAGAGAAAAAAGCACTTGTTTTTAGTAAATTTTAGACACATTTAAAGTTGGTACTATTTTGAAAGCAAGCATCGCATTTATACTCCCGTATAAATACTGCTTGTAGTTTTATGCTAAAACTAATTTATGGGGAATTTCTTCCCCAATCCCCTTAAAAATATAAGCAATTTTCTTGCAGTCTTTTAGAAAAAAGACTGTCAATTTTGGGGTAAAGGAGAATGAAAATTATGAGAAAAAGAAATATAAAAAAACAAATATGGTTAGATATAAAAGAAGATGAATTATTAAAAAGAAAATCAAAAGAAGCAGGTTTAAGTGAAGCTGAATTTATTAGAAGTTTAATTAAAGGTTACAGAATAAAAGCACGACCAACTGAAGAAATAAAATCTTTTCAAAAAGATTTATATGGTATAGCAAATAATATAAATCAAATTGCTAAAGTTGCAAATTCAAGATACAGTGTTTCACACGATGATTACAAATATATTTCAGATACTTTAGCTGATTTCATTTTAAGGTTTGAAAGGAAGATTTATTCTAGACAAAAATAAGGAGGGATTTAAGTGGCTATTACAAAATATAAAGTTATTAAGAAAAATCTAGAAGCAGTAATCAATTATGCAATGAATGGAGAAAAAACAGAAAATGGTATTTTAGTATCTGGAATAAATTGTTTACCACAAACAGCATATTCTCAAATGATGCTTGCTAAAAAAGCTTTTCATAAGGAAGATGGTAGATTAGGTTATCATATAATACAATCTTTCAATGGTAATGAGATTTCTCCAGACAAGTGTAATAAAATTGGAATGGAACTTGCTGAAGAACTATGGGGAGATAAATATCAAGTTATAGTTTGCACTCATACTAATAAGCAAAATGTTCATAATCATATAGTACTAAATTCCGTTTCATTTATAAATGGAAGTAAATATCATAACTCAAATGTAGAAATTGCTTTGCTTCTAGAAACAAATGATGACATTTGTAAAAAATATGGACTATCTATAATTAAAAGCACAAAAGCTACTACAGTAAGTGATATATCAAAGAGTAGAATTGCAAATTATAACCGTAATTCTGGAAAAATGGAACTTATAAAAGCTGATATTGATGAAGCAATTAAAGATGCTCAAAAATATCAAGAGTTTGTGGATATATTAAATTATAAAGGCTATTATATTAAAAAATATGGAAATTCTATATCTATTTCATCTCCATATTATAATAGAAATATAAGACTTGCAAGAGTATTTGGAGAAGATTATACTTTTGAAAATATTAAAACTAGAATATATCATATAGGATTATATGATTATATAAATGCAAATAAACAAGAAAAAGTATATAAGGTAAGAGTATATGATGGTATTAAGATTGATCAAGAAAAATTAAAAACTTCATCATTTTATAGACTATATGTACATTATTTATATCTACTTGGAAAATTACCACCCAAAATTCATTATGAAGAAATAACAAAAGAATATTATCAAGAAATAGATAAATTTAATAAATTAGCAGATGAATTGAGCTTAATATGCACTTATAATCTAAACTCAAAAGAAGACACTCAAAATTTAAGAATAAAATATCTTGAAGAAGTTACACCTTTAAAAGATAAGCGAGAAAAATTAATGCAGTTATATAAGAAAACTACTAACGAGGCTGATAAAACTATTATTCAAGCTAAAATTGGTATTATTACTGAAGATATTAATAAGATAAACTCTAAAATCCAAACTTGCAAAAGAATTATTTCTAGAGCTGAAAAAGGCGAAAAAGAAACTGTTTTAATAAATAATAGAGCATTAGAAAATCAACAAAATAATGAACAGGAAAATTCAATTAATAAAAACAAAGATAAAAAAAGAATTAGATAGATCTACTTTTTAGTAGTTCTATCCACTCTATTTTCCTATTTTTTACCATATTTACAACATTCTCTGTTATCACAAGCACTCCATTTACTACATCTTTTTTTCTGTCGCTTTTTGTACTTCAGCAACTTTTACGAACTTAGTCGAAATAACAACATTATCTTTAATATAATCACAATAAATCTTTTCAGTTTTTATCAAATAAATCACCTCCTAGTATTTAGTATTATTTTTCTGTAAATTTTCTTTTACATATATTACATTGATATCGCTGCTTTCCGTTTCTTTTACCATCTTTTACTGTATCAAGACTATTACATTTTGGACATTTTTCTCTATTACTTAAATCTTTACTCTTTCTAGTTTCTATTTGTATCTTTTTTATTCCATTTCCCTCAACATATAAATTTTCAAAAGCAATTATATAATTTTTAATATTAGTAGGGACAGAAAAAATTAAAGTTGCACTATATGATATTTTAGGTAAATATTTTCTTTCATATGTCTGGCTATATCCTATAACTTCTCCATATTTTGAATGTCTAAGACTACTATTGCATAAACTCTTTATACTATTAAAATTCTCATCAAATAAATAAATTTTTGAAAATATATCTGTATTATGCATTGTATAATATTGCAAATTAGAAAATTTTATTTTTAATATCAATAATTTATCTTTTAATATATCAGGATCAATTTCTTCACAATCTTCTTCATCCATATAAGGAGTATCTATAAAATATTCTATATTACTTATTTTGCCTAGCAACTCTTTTTTGGCTGTTTTATTTTTTCTTTCATAAATATAGTAACTATTTTGTAACGAATCTTCGCATGATAAAAAACAGAAATTTTTTAAATACTCAAAATCTATTTTGTTGCAAAACGCTTCTATAGTTAAATTGCTATCACTATATGTATTTTTAATATAATCCGTATGTTTATTATTATAATTGTTCAATTTTATTTTCACTCCACTTCTTTAAAAGTTGCTCTTTTAATTTCAAATTCATATTTGGCTTCTTCATTTGGTACTAAAAAATTTAATTTTACTTTTTGTTTTACTTTAGGAATAAAATAATTAATTCCGTTATTATTTTCAACAGAGTCAATATCAAAATGATAACCATCTTCATCAATTAAATAACAATCATTATTTTTAAAAATATTAATATCTGTATCAAAATGATTAAGGTTTATATATTCAATTTCAATTTCAATAAGAGTGTTTTCAAAATATTCAATTGGTAAATATTTTGTATCCTCATCTATTTGTAACTTTCTTTTTTTTTGACTAATAAATCTTATAATTCCATTTATTAAAAAGTAATTATTTTGTGTAAAACTTGTATCATCTTTATTGTCTATTCTATAAACTTTTTCATTTTTTATTGCTTCATTTAATTTTATTTTCTCCATCCCATACCTCACATTAGATTTCTTCTATTATTCCATTTACTATTTCAAAATAATAATCTGTTTCTTCATCTGGAACTATGAAAAACAATTCTAGTGTTTGTTTAATTTTTGGAATTAAATCAGTTTGTCCATAGTATGAATTATCTGGTAAATTAAAAATTCTATATATTTCTTTGGGTTCGTTAAATCCACCTCTGAAATTGTATCCCTTTGTTGAAAATACCTTAAAACTATATCCATCTAAATCTATAAGATTACAATTGTTTTCAAAAATATCAATACTATTTTCAGTTTGATTTAAATTTATATATTCTATTTCTATGCAAACCAAAGGGTTTTGTAGTAGTTCTCTCTGATAATCTCCTTTCAGATTATAATCTGAAAGATTTATTTTTTTTAAATTAACAAATCTAACTCTCCCATTTATCGAATTATAATAAGGTTGTGAAAAAATTTTGCTATTATTGTTAATCATATATATACTTTCATCTTTTATCGCTTTACTTAATAATATTCTTTTCATTGTTACTCCTTAAAATTATTGAATTTCATTTATATCTAATAAATTTACTTTGTATTCCTCACAGAACCATGACCATTGTTCACACTTTTTTTCAAAATGTAAATTAGCTATTGGATTCTGTATAAACTTAACTTTAAAATCATCATCATTTATCACTAAAGCAATATAATATTTATCTCCATAATTATGAGCACAAGTATATTCATTATTTGTAATTTTAAATGGTTGTGAAAATGAAATCATACTTTTTACTTCAACATACATTTTTTCTCCGTTGTTTAATTTAATTTCTAAATCATATCCTAAATTTGATACACTAACATCCTTTACTTCATCCACAAAATCAAAATATCTTAAATATTCTGCTAAATTAACTTCTGTGCTTCTCCATTTTTGTATATTAGGAAACTTCTTAGATTCAAATTGTTTTGAAATGTTATGTTCTTTATTGGGTTGTGTAATGTTTATATTAACATTATTTATATTTTCAACATCTTCTCTCTTTTTAAAAAGATTCGAAAATAATCCTAGCTTTTCATTTTCTGTTTTTCCATTAGTATTAGAAATTTCTCTTGCTTGTAATGTATCTAAAGTATTGTATTCAATCCCAAGTTTTTTAAATGAAAATTTAATATCTTCTAGTTCACAATTGTCATTTAGGACATGCTTATAATTTTCGTCTAATTTTGAATATTGCCCTAATTTCTTGGCATCAACTTTTTTCCCATTTGATACAAATATTTTTATATTACTTATTTTTTCAACTGTTTTTTCTGAGAAATCATATCTGTATTTTTTTATTATTTTACTTAATATTGTTGCTAAACAAATCTCTGACAAATTACAATTGTCTTGAATACATTGAATCATTTCATCTAATGATAAATATGGTATTTCTATTAACTCAAAAAAAGAATTTATTTCTGGATAATCTATTAATACATTTTCACTAATACCTATATAGTTGTTAACACACATTTTTTTATAATCTTCTATAGAAATAATGTCTGGTTTTAGTCTCATATTATTAATGCTACATAAATTATTTTTTATTTGATTTAATAATTTTGTACGAATTTTATTAGAACTAATTGCATTATTAAACTCCGTAAATGGTTTAAAAAATCCTATGTAGTTAGTATTACCTTCTAAAATTTCCATTATTATATTAGCTATCATATATGTACAATTATTAAATGATTCTTCAGACATTGAATCGAAATCTATATTCTTTCTTGATGGATCTGTGCTAAAGTTACCATTTATTTTAAAATATCCACCTGTAGATTCTGTGGTAGGTGTAAAACTATGTATTAAAGATTCATTAGCATTGGCAGATACAATTTTTTGATTTTCTATTTTAAAAGCTAATTTATCATATTTGTTATTTCCTGTTATAATCATCCATTCTTCAATTTTTGAATTTTCAGATATTTTGCATACATTATTTTCTACACTTTTAACAATCTTTCTATTTTCATTTTGACTTATCAAGTTTATTTCGTTAACAGAATTTAAAAATAGAACAGAACTTTTGTCAAATTGCTGTAATTCATTTTCAATAATATTTTCTTTAATATTTTCAAAGAGAAAAATAGTAGTATAATTATATATCTTTTTCATTTTACTAATTTCTTCTATATGAGGAATATTCTTTGCTATATGTGGAATTCTTATTAATGGTACATCATCTGTTATATTTAACATATTTTGAGTAAGTCCTTTGTCATACATAAAATTAATATTTCCACTTAAAACATATACTCTTTCAGCTAAATTAACAACTGATTTAAAGCCAATTCCTCTATACCCAATAGTTGATCCGCCTCGAATTTTATTAGAAGATCCACTTCGACATATTGCTTTTACATCATCATAATTAAAATCTCTACCATCATTTCCAACTATAACAAAATTATCAAATATATGAATACCAAATTTTTTTGATTTAGCATCGTCCGCATTTTGAATTAGTTCTATAAATGAACGTGTCTTATAACTCTCTGCAATATACTGCTCTACCTTTGCTAAATCTTTAAAAAGCATAGGTGCATTAGTTGCTTCATTTTTAAATTCATTTTGTAAAGATAAAATAATATTGTCATCCATAAAATCACTCCTTGTAACTATTATTATAATTATTATTACAAATATAGCTAATAAATAAAATCCTTTATAAAGCTATCTGCTTGTAATGATTAATATTTATGTAATTTTAAAAGTAAAAATTATTTCTTCTATTTTCCAATTCATCAAAATATGAATCATATGAATAATCTATACTGATAGATGGTTTAAATAATTGTATTACGATATCATCATAATCCGTTGTTATAAATTCATTATCAATAACTTTACCTAAAGTATTAATACAATTTTCACTAGCTTCCTTAGATATTTTAAATTTTTCAGATAAATATAAAGGAGTTATTCTTGCACCATTTTTAATTAAATCTTTTAAAACACATTGAGGAGCTAATAATTGAGCAGCAAAGAAATTAGCTTCAGCCTCATTTTTATCACATTGAGTAGTATGGTTTAAAACTATATGTCCTAGTTCATGAGATATTGTCCAAATCTTTCTTCCTTCTGTTTCTATATCCTCATTATAAAAAATTAATATATTGTTGTTTCTAATATAAGTATATCCATCATTAGTATTTCCATTAGAAGTTAATTGATTTATACTTAAATTTGTCTTTTGTGCATATTCTTGGAAACTGATTATTTTAATATCATATTCTTTTAATTTTATATTTTTAGGATTTATAGGAAAAGAAAAATTTTCTTGTAACATTAGAGTTTTGTAAGCTTCTTCTTTCGCTTTTTTAAAATTTGGTTTAGCCATTCTTATTATTTCCTAAAAATATATCTATTGTACTATCTAATATATCAAGTAACTTTTCTTTTTCTTTTGGATCTACTTGTTCAGCTTTTCTAAAAATTATAGCAGTCCTAGAATTATCTTCTTCCTCTATTTTATCTTTAATTCCTAATAAATAATTAACAGTAACTCCAAAATAATTTGATAATTTATTTAATGTTTCAGTATTTGGAGTTGCATTTCCAGATTCCCAATATGACACTCCTGTAGCTGTAATTCCAACTATATCTGCCAATTGTTGTTGCGTAAGATTATTTTTTTTTCTTAATTCTTTTATTATTTGAGAAAATTTATTTTCATTCATAGTATTTCCCTCCATTTAAAGTAATTATATTATAAAATAAATAAAATGTAAATATTTTTTAAATAAAATGTAAGTTTTTTAGCAAAGTGTATTGACAATTGCTAAAAAAGTAAGTATAATCAAAATGTAACAAAAATATAAATCACACTTAAGTTGTGTTTTGTATAAATATATAAATATTATATCATACTAGGAGGTTTTTATGAATACTTTAATGTTAAGCTCTAAGAGTTATAAAGAAAATAAAGAACACGATTTTGGAGATTGTTTTATATCAGATAATGGAAATGATGTTGTTGTATTTGACTGTGGTTCAAATGAACATGCTGAAAAAGTAATAGAATATTTAGAAAACAATTATGGTCCGGATAAAAAAGCAATAATTGTTTTATCACATAACGATTCAGACCATTTTAATGGTATACCAAAATTAATTGAAGAAAATAAAGTAGAAAAAGTTTATACAATTTTATTTTTAAAATTATACCATGAATTATTAGACAAAATAGATGATGGAAGAAAAACAAATAATTCTATTAAAGAACAAATAGCAGAATTGTATTCTAATATAACATCCTTAGAAGGTCAAGGAATATTATTTAGTATATATGATGATAAGGATTCTTTTGTTAAAGTGTGTGATGGTATTAATATTGTAGGACCAACAAAAGAATATGCTTTAGAAGCAGCAGCAAAAGCTTTGGATTCATGCGAAGGTAACACTCTTGATAAAGAAACAGTAATAAATGCAGCTAGTGTTCAATTAAGTATAGATTTTGAAAGTTCAAAAATGTTATTGACGGGTGATTCTAGTACAGATGCAATTCAAGAAAATGTAAAGACACATCAAATTATACAAATTCCCCATCATGGAAGATTAGATCATGCCGAAGATTTATTTGAAATAAAAAAAGAGGATAAAGATACAGTATATCTAATATCAGATAACAAGGGTTCTAGCTCAGGAGGTTCAGAAGAATTAATAAGTAAAGGAAAAAATAAAGGACATACTATATTTAATACTAGAACCGAAGACACTAAAACTATAAACTCTACAACTTATCAAAAATCTTATAGAGTGGGGTCGTATATATGATATACATTTTACAACATTTATATAAAAAAGAATTTAAAAATTTCAATACAGAAATTGTAGGACGAAAAGATTATTTATATAATATTTTCAAATTATATTTTGTAATAAAGAAAACTGTATATTTAAAGGGAAACTTTACATTACCGCAATATTATATTCTTGAAAGCTTTCCCTTTAATTCTATGAATAATTTTTATGTAGTTGTAGGCGATACAAATTTTATTATAGAATATATAAATACACACAAGGAAGAATTTATGAAAAAAACATTAGTTGTAATAACTTGCGTTAAATACAATAAAAAGAAACTTAATAACCTATTATCTACATTGAAATGTTCATCAATATATTTAACAAGACAAAACAATGATGAGGCAGATTATTACGACGGTAGTAAATGGGGATTCAATTTTAAAATAACATTATCAGAACTAGATCTCTACAATAGTAATAAAAGTACTATTATTGAAAAATTAAATGAAAATTTTGAAAGGATAAAATAAATATGGAACATTTTTTTAATAAATTAGAAAATTATAATATACTAAATTATATCTTACCAGCTGTTATTTTTGATGTTGGTTGCAGATATTATATTAATATTGAATTAATTCCTAATGATAATATATTTATTTCATTTTTTATATATTATTTTTTAGGGTTAGTTATTAGCAGAATAGGCTCTTTAATTATAAAACCATTATTATGGAAATTAAAAGTCTTAAATAAAAAAGACAGTTCAGAATGTGCAGATTTTTATAAAGCTGAAGAAAAAGATGAAAAAATAAAAATACTATTCACAGATTACAATATGTATAGAAATTTTATTTCTACTTTCTTTCTCCTTTTAGTAGGTAAATTTGCATATGCAGTAAAGATTTGGCTAAATATTAATTCTACAATTATATGCACAATACTATTCATATTACTTATTATATTATTTGTAATATCATATAAAAAGCAATTAGGTTATATACATAGTAGAATAGAAAATACAAAAGCATAAATGCGAAAATAGGAGCATCAAATAAATTTCAGTTTATTTGATAACTCCTATTTTTCTGCGAATAATTTATTATAATGCATTATATATTTTCTCTATTGCACTAATTGTATCTTCAAATTTAATATCTTTTGCATATTCGTGTTCTTTTCTATACTTGTCCCATCTTGCAATTAAACTTTCATCTTCTAAAATATTTGATATTATAGTTTTAAACTTTTCTAAATATTCTTGTGAATTTCTGTGTTTAAAAGTTGTATCAATAGCTGTTTTTAATGTATTAATATCTATATCATTCCACTTATATGTTGCAAAATAATATAAATCATAATAATCTTTCATTCTGCTATTCGCAGTATTTCTTTTTAAAACAGTTTCTAATTTTTCAGCAACTATTGTTTCATAATTATATGTATATAAGCTAATATTTTCATTTTCTAATATTGTTTTGTAATTATATTCTATTGCTCTTGGTGTAATTAAATCTCCAGTTGAAATGTCTATTGAAAAAGGTATTCTTAAATTGCTTAATTTTGCAATTAGTTTAAATCTATAACCACCATATTCATTATCTTCTTTTATTGGCATATTTTTATCTATTTCAAAAATCACATTATCATCTATTTCTAAAGAAATAATTTTATTTATCATTTCTTCTATTGCACTTTTTTCAAAGTTCATTCCTGTAATATTTGCATCTATATCCATTGTTGTTCTCATATTAATTCCCATTATAGAAGATAATAAAAATCCGACCTTTTATAATAAACTTTTCATTATATTCTGATTTTGATAATCTCTCTAAAAATCTTTCAAACATATAGTTTTGTAATACTTCTTGAACAGATAATCCATTGTTTTTTGCAAAATTTTTAGATTTGTCCATTAAAGATTGAATATTTTTTATCATATCATTACCTCCATTATTGCTCTTATTTTTTTCTCGCATTTTAGTTTTTTTGCATATTGAATCATAGTAGTTCCATCTATTTCATTATTTGAAAAGGCTTTTTTTATAACTTTGTTTCTTTGCTCTATATCTAGTCCACATTTATTTTCATTTTTTACAATATCACAAATTGTTCTTTCAAGATTATAGGCTTTTATAATATTACCAAATGGAGATTTTAGTTTTATCACACCAAGTTCGATATTTTCTCTACTTGCATAATGAACTCTTATTTGTTTGGTGTTTATTGAACTAACATTATAATCATTTGGTATTGTTATATCTATAATATTTGGTGTTACTTCTGTTTTGTTTAGAAAGAAAAGAGCAGTATTATAAGAAAATATTGCATTCTTATATCTGTTTTGAATTATAAAATATTCATCTTCAAAACTGTCAGTTTTTCCATAAAGCCCATTTCCTATTCTAGATATATAATTATCTTCAATTAGTTTATTTATATAATAAAATCCAATTTTAGCGTCTTTAAATTCTTTAGTTGTTATTACATTATTTTTTTTATTTACAAAATTTACTATTTTTTCATAACTTTTCATAATTTTACCCTCACACTGAAATTATATCACTTTTTCAGTGTGTTAGTCAACTAAATTAAATAATATTGTTAAAATTTTCATTTTTTTACTTTTTTTGAAAATTTTTTACCTAAATAACTCCATAAGTAAGTAATTAAGGAGTTATTTGGGTTAATTATTTTATTTCTACACTGAAACAATAACTAGAATTCAGTTTTATAGTTAAATTTATTTTAAACTAATCGCCACCATAACTACTATGTTAT
>ULNQ01013310.1_pt1 | contig 31610 bp, 30 predicted proteins | sample 1951951 | NCBI WGS metagenome assembly ULNQ01 (sample SAMEA4835580, study PRJEB28245) | human gut metagenome | biome: gut microbiome; material: fecal sample | place: Denmark | collected 2008
TGGTTCAACATCACAAGCAAGTATTTGTGGAAGCACATTAGCATTAATGGATGCAGGTGTACCAATTAAAAAACCAGTAGCAGGTATTTCGACAGGATTAGTTACAGATAAAAATGATCCAAGCAGATATATTATGCTTACAGATATTCAAGGAATAGAAGACTTCTTTGGAGATATGGACTTTAAAGTTGGTGGAACTAAAGACGGAATTACTGCTATACAAGTTGACATTAAAATAGATGGACTAACATATGATATAATTAAAGAAGCTTTTGAAAGAACAAAAGTAGCAAGAGACTATATTTTAGACAATATAATGTTACCAGTTATTAATGAACCAAGAAAAGAAGTTTCTAAATATGCACCAAAAATCATGATGGCAAATATAAGTGTTGACAAAATAAAAGATGTTATCGGACCTGGAGGAAAAATGATTAATAAAATCATTGATGAAACAGGAGTTAAAATAGATATAAATGATGACGGAAAAGTTTGTGTATATGCTAATGATTCAGAGAGTGGCAAAAAAGCTATGGATATGATTTTAGACATTGCTAAAATTATTGAAGTTGGCGGAATATATGATGGAAAAGTAACAAAAATAATGCCATTTGGAGCATTTATAAATATTGGTGGAGGAAATGAAGGATTATTACACATTTCTAAAATATCAAACAAAAGAGTAGAAAAAGTTGAAGACGTACTAAGCGTTGGAGATGAAGTGACTGTTAAAGTTTCAGAGATTGATAATCAAGGCAGAATTAACTTAAATATGAAAGACTTAGAAGCTAGCAGTAACAATGAAGAACATAAAGAAAATGAATAATTATTAAGATTTAATTAAAAATTTTAATAATAGTTGAATATTTTTAATAAGATATATATAATAAGTTTATAAACATAAAAAAAGGAGAAAATTATGGAGTACTTATACATTATCCAACAAGCATTAGTGTGGATTATAACAATATTTTGGTTTTATCAATTAGCAATAAGTGTATGCTCATTAGTAAAGTTAAAAGATAAACCAATGTTGGTAAATAAAAACCATCGTTTTATGGCTATTATTCCTGCACACAACGAGGAAAATGTAGTAACAGAACTAATAGAAAGTTTAAAAAAGCAAAACTATCCAAAAGAATTACTTGATATATATGTAATTGCTGACAACTGCACAGATAAAACAGCAGAAGTTGCAAGAAATGCGGGAGCAATTGTATATGAAAGATTTGACCCAAGTAAAAAAACTAAAGGATATGCATTAAATTGGTTTTTAAGACAAAAAATTGATGAAAACGCACCTTATGATGCATTTTGTATATTTGATGCAGATAACATTGTTGACAAGGATTTCATAAAAAATATGAATAAAAAACTTTGCCAAGGTGAAGATGTGGTTCAAGGATATAGAGATATTAAAAATCCAACAGATAACTGGATTACAGCAGGATATGCAATATTCTACTGGACAATGAACCGTTTTTATCACTTAGCAAGATACAATGTAGGTTTATCACCATTAATTAATGGTACTGGCTTTATGGTTAAATTTGATGTTGTAAAACCTGAAGGATGGGTTACAAAAACTCTAACAGAAGATATTGAGTTTTCACTAAAAAGAATAATTAAAGGTAAAAAATTAGGTTGGGCTGTAGATGCAGTAGTTTATGATGAACAACCTTTAGGATTTAAACAAAGCTGGAAACAAAGAACAAGATGGACAGTTGGACACATGCAATGTATAAAAGAATATACTAAACCATTGGCTGTAGCTGTCAAAGAGCATAAAACTATAATGAACTTTGATGGATTCCTATATATTATAGGAAGTATACCAATGTTTGTATTAACCTTAGTCTTATTAGCAATAAACGTTATTATGTATTCAGGAAATGGCATGACAACAGCAGATTTAGTTGTAAATATGTTAAGATACGTAATACCAACTTTCTTATTACCAATAGGAACAGCAGTATTAATTATGTTACTAGACAAAAGACCAATAAAACCTATGATAAAAGGATTATTATGTTATCCATTATTCTTAGGTTCATGGATTGCTATAAACTTTAAATGCTTATTTAAACGTGATACTACATGGGAAAAAATTGACCATGTTAGAAAAATTGCTATTCATGAAGTATCAAATGTAGAAACTGAAGAAGTTCAAAATTAACAATTATGGCAAGAAAGGTTAATCTTTTCTTGCCATTTTTTGATGTTATATTTGTAGTAATAAAAAATGGCAAAAAACATTCAAAAATAGGAGTAAAGCTATGGAAAAATCAAAGGAGAAAAGCATGCTTAAAATTTTAATAATTTTAGCAATTACATTATGTGCAATTGCTGGAATAGTGATGTTATCAATAAATTTTTATATAGTAAATAAGACTAAAAATAAAATAATTACAGAGGAACAAGCAAAAGAATTAAAAGACATAGATTGTATTTTAGTGTTGGGAGCTGGAATATGGGGCAATAAACCAAGCCCAATGCTAGAAGATAGGCTATTGCAAGGAATAGCATTATACAATAATGGTACGTCTTCAAAAATAATTATGAGTGGTGACCATGGAAAAGAAGAATATGATGAAGTAAATGTAATGAAGGACTTTGCAATTGAAAAGGGTGTGAAATCAGAAGACATATTTATGGATCATGCTGGTTTTTCAACTTATGATAGCTTATACCGTGCAAAAGAGGTTTTTGAAGCTAAAAAAGTTGTAATTGTTACTCAAAAATATCATTTACATAGAGCATTGTATGTGGCGGAAAAATTAGGAATAGATGCTTATGGAGTTTCTTCAGATCCAAGAACGTATAGAGGACAATTTGTAAGAGAACTAAGAGAAGTTTTAGCAAGAGATAAAGACTTTTTTAAATGTATAGTAAAACCAGAGCCAACATACTTAGGTGATACAATACCAGTAAGCGGCAACGGAGACACTACAAATGATAAGAAATAAAAGTTTATTAATTTATTAAAAGCAATAAAATAGGCTAATTAATAGTATAGATATTAAGACGAGAATTAAAAAGTGACAAATTAGGAGTACTTGATATAATAACAGAATTAGATGGAAAAGAAAAATGTAATATAGAAATGCAATTAATAGACAAAAATAATATTATTGAAAGAATGCTATATTATTGGTCAAAAATTTATACAAAACAAATAAAAGCGGGAGAGGATTATAATAAACTAGAGAAAACAATAGTAATATTGATAGCAGATTTTAATATAAAAGGTCTAGAAGAAGTAACGTATCATAGTACGTGGAAAATAATGGAGACAAATTATGCTAAAAAGTTAATATTGACAGATAAATTGGAGCTTGATATAATTGAATTGTCAAAGATAAAGGGTAGAGAAAATGAAAAAGATCAATTGTTAGATTGGTTAATATTTTTAGAAAATCCAGAAAGTGAGAGGGTGACACTAAAAATGGAAGAAAATGAAAATTTGAAAGATGCAGTTGAAAAGTTAAACAAAATAAGTGAAGACGAAAAAATGCAAAGAATAATTGAACTAAGAGAAAAAGCTATAAGAGATGAACATGCAATATATGAAAAAGGTGTAAATGATGGAGTTGAAAAAGGGTCAAAAGAAAAAGAATTACAAATAGCAAAAAACATGTTAAAAAAGGGAATAAAAGAGTCAGATATCAAAGAAATTACGGGATTAACAAAGGAAGAAATTGAAGAATTAAAAAGAAAATAAATAAAATTATAGAGTATCACATAATATGTGAAGTATTTACATATTATATGGTACTTTATTTAGTTAAGTATTGTTGAATTCTTTCAATTCGTATTAAAAGTGATTTGAATAGTATAGACAACCCAAAATAACAGTGATATAATTTGCTTCAAAAGGAGAGAAAATAAATGAAGAAAACAAAGTACTTACACATTGCAATAATTATATTAGGAATAATATTTATATCAATACCAGTATTTCATAGTAACTTATGGTTTGATGAAAGTTATTCGGTAGGAATGGCAAATAAAAGCTTTATAGATATTTGGAACATTGGAAGTAATGATGTTCACCCTATATTGTATTATTGGATATTACATATAATTTATTTAATATTTGGAACAAACTTATATTTATACAGAATAATTTCGGTAATTCCATTAGCAATATTAGGAATTTTAGGGTATACACATATAAGAAAAGACTTTGGAGAAAAAGAAGGAATATTATTTTCGTTTTTTACATTCTTTTTACCAATAAATTGTGTTTATTCAGGCGAAATTAGAATGTATACATGGGCTATGCTATTTGTAACAGTAATGGCAATATATGCATATAGAATATATAAAAATTCTAGTACTAAAAACTGGATTATCTTTGCAATATTTAGCTTAGCATCAGCTTGTACTCATTACTATGCTTTAGCAACAGCAGGAATAATAAATTTAATATTATTCATATACTTATTAAAAAAAGGATTAAAGCAAAAAAGTTATACAAAAGAATTAAAATGCTTTACTATTTCAGCAATAACACAAATAATATTGTACATACCATGGCTACTTTGCTTAATAAAGCAAATATTTGGAGTAGCAAAAGGATTTTGGATTCCAAAACTATCAATTGAAACATTAATACAAACATTTTGTTTTCAATTTACAGGTGATTTAGATACAATGTGTGCACCACAATTGGTATCAATAACATTAGGGTTAATATTATTGGCATATTGTATTTATTGTATTATAATAAATAAAGGCGAAAAATTAGCAGGTAAATTAGCAATAGGAGTTTACTTAATAGTATTTTCAGTAATGGCTATAGTGTCTATTGAGGCACCAATATTTTATCCACGTTACTTTTTAAATTTAACAGGATTGTTTATGTTTTTCATGGCTTTCTTTATGGCAAAAGACAAGCAAAAAATATTAACAATAATAGTTTGTGCTATTACATTTTTAACAGCAGTATTTGTTAACTTAAATATAATTAAAATGAACTATGCTGAAAGCAATAAATTGCCAATAGAATATGTAAAACAAGATTTACAACAAGGCGATATGATATTATTTGGCAACAGAGGTAGTGGATTTGCAATAAGCATGCAGTTTGAAAATGTACCAAATTGTTTTTATGACTATGATAACTGGAATGTAGAGCCTGCATATAGAGCATTTGGAAAAGAAATGATATATACAAATAGTCTTGATGTTTTTGAAGACTATAAAGGGAGAATATGGCTAGTAGATTCTGACAATTATAGCATATACGAAAAATTTAAAGAAGAATATGGAGATAAAATAAAGCTTGTAAAACAAAATATTTTCTATACAGAATATCATAAATATAATTATTCAATTTGCTTAATTGAAAAAGATATTTAAAAGGAGAAAGACATTGCAATTATTTAATAATTTAAATTCAACTGATGATATAAAAGTATATTCATTTGTTGGCCCATCAGGCACAGGAAAAAGCTATAGAGCGCAAATGGTAGCAAAAGAAAATAATGTAAAATACATTATTGATGATGGCTTACTTGTTTCTGAAAATAATGTTGTTGCAGGAACATCTGCCAAAAAAGCTCCAACAAAAGTAGAAACTGTAAAAAAAGCAATATTTATAAATGAAAAAGACAGAAATGAAATGAGAAAAGCAATAAGAAAGTACAAACCAGAGTCTATATTGATTCTGGGTACTTCTGATGGAATGATTGATAAAATTACAGAAAACCTAGGTATTCCAAAGCCTTGTAAAAGAATATATATTCAAGATGTTGCTACAGAAGTTGAAATGGAAGAAGCAAGAAGAATACGTACAACACAAGGAAAACACGTAATTCCAGTACCAACTTTTGAAATAAAAAAAGACTTTTCAGGATATATATTAGATCCACTTCAAATATTCAAATTTAAAGGAAAAGGAAATGATCCATATATAGCTGAAAAATCTATAATAAGACCAACATTCAGTTATATGGGAAAATTTACAATATCAGATTCAGTGTTTAGACAAATTGCTGAATACTTGGCAAAGCGTTCTGATGCAATACATAAAGTTATGAGAACAAGAGTTGAAAGCACACCAGAAGGACCAATTATATATATGGAAGTTTCAATAAACTTTGGATTTAATATATTAACAGCTTTAAGAGAATTTAAAGATAAAATAAAAAAAGAGATTGAAAGGTTAACAACAATGAGTGTAAAGGACATTACTATTGTTGCTAAAGCTGTATATGTACCAGAAAAAGAGAAAAAAGAAGAATAATTAAAAAATTTGGAGGAAATGATATGTCATTTATAGTTGCAATTGATGGACCAGCTGGAACAGGAAAAGGAACAATAACAAAGCTAATAGCAAAGGAATTAGGCTTTGTAAATATAGATACAGGGGCGATGTATAGGTGTGCTACGCTGCAAACGCTAAGACAGGGAATAACAAATATTGAAGAAAAAGAAAAAATTATAAAAATTACTCAAAATATTGATATAAAAATGAAAAGTGAAGCGGGAGAGCAACAAATATATCTAAATGATGAAAATGTAAGTAAAGAAATTAGAAGTAAAGAAGTATCTGCATTTGTTTCGCCAGTATCGTCAATACCGGAAGTAAGAAAAATAATGGTAGATTTGCAAAGAAAAATGGCACAAAACGCAGATGTAATAATGGAAGGAAGAGATATTACTACAGTGGTGTTCCCAAATGCAAATGTTAAAATATATTTAGATGCAAGTGTAGAAGAAAGAGCAAAAAGAAGATATAAAGAGAATCAAGAAAAAGGAATATCTATGACATATGAAGAAGTGCTAGAAGCAATAAAAACAAGAGACTACAATGATATGAATAAGCCTGTAGGAGCACTAAAAATAGCAGATGACGCAATAGTAATAGATTCAACCAAGTTATCAATTGAACAAGTAAAAGAACAAGTGAAAGAAATTATTTTAAATAAAAAGGAGAAAAACTAAAATGGCAATTTTATTACCAGGAGGAGCAGGATATATTGGAAGTCATACAGCAGTTGAATTATTGAAAAAAGGAAAAGAAATAGTTATACTTGATAATTTTTCAAATAGTAAACCAGAAGTATTAGATAAAATAAAACAAATAACAGGAAAAGATTTTAAATTTTATGAATTAGACTATACAAATAAAGAAGAAGTAGAAAAGGTTTTTAAAGAAAATAATATAGAAGCTGTAATTAATTTTGCTGGTTATAAAGCGGTTGGGGAATCAGTAAGAAAACCAATAGAATATTATACAAACAATATATGTGGAGCACTAACTCTTTTAGATGTAATGAAAGAATATGATTGTAAAAAGTTTATATTCAGCTCATCAGCAACAGTATATGGAGATCCAGAAGTAGTTCCAATAACAGAGGAATGTAAAGTTGGCGGAACAACTAATCCATATGGAACAACGAAACTATTTATTGAAAAAATACTAGAAGATGTATATAAATCAGACAATAACTGGGACATTTGCATACTAAGATATTTCAACCCAGTTGGCTCACATGAAAGTGGATTAATAGGAGAAGAACCAAATGGAATACCAAATAACCTAATGCCATATATAGTAAGAGTAGCAAGTGGACAACTAGAGCAACTATCAGTATTTGGAAACGATTATAATACACCAGATGGAACAGGAGTTAGAGATTATATACATGTAGTAGATTTAGCAAAAGGACATGTAAATGCACTAGAAAAATTAGAAAAAGAACAAAAGGGATTGTATATTTATAATTTAGGAACAGGAACAGGGTATAGTGTATTAGATGTAGTTAAAGCATTTGAAAAAGCAACAGGTAAAACAGTAAAATATAGGATTACTGAAAGAAGACCTGGAGATATAGCAACATGTTATGCAAATCCAGAAAAAGCTGAAAAAGAATTAGGCTGGAAAGCTGAAAAAAGCCTAGAAGATATGTGTAGAGATTCTTGGAATTATATACAAAAAAACAATTAAAAAATAGCACTTACAACTTAAAAAATTGTAGGTGCTTTTTCATGCAAATTAGCTAGAAAAATGTCGTAAAAGGGTTGCTTTTTATATGCTAATATTATAGAATAATAAAGACCAAATTACACAAAAAATCAAATGGATAGTGTTAAGTAGTCTATGAAAAATTGTAACGGAGCACAGTGTACTCCATAAATAGATAGTGTCGGATAATCTATAAAAAAATAAAGTATTAAGGGGATTCAAAATGAAAGAAATAATAAAAAAGAATAGAAATATTATTTTAATATTAATAGATATAATAATTATTATAGGATGCTATACTGCATCATTACTTTTCTTAGATATGCAAATTACAAATATAAAAAGGTTTATTGTTGAAATGGCTATAGTAGTTGCTATTTATCAAATATTTTTAAACATTTTTCGTATGTATCAAAACATGATGAGATATGAAGTTGGTAAAGATTATATAAAATATATATTAAGTTCATTTTTATCATTAACAGTGCTTACAATAGTTGACAAAGCATTTAATCTAGAGTTTGTTACATTAAGGACAAATGTGTTGGCTGGTGTATTAGTGGCAGGAATGTTTGTAATGTATAGACTTGCAGGAAGATCAATTTTAAGTAGAAAAATGTCGAAATATGAAAAAATAAATAAAAATCAAGATAATAAGGCTAATAATTTACTTATAATTGGCGCAGGAATGGGAGCTAGAGAAATAATTATAGCTATAAAAAACAACATGAGAGACAAATACAATATTGTAGGAATAATTGATGATGATATAAGCAAAATTAATCACTATATATTAGGTGTTAAAGTATTAGGAACAAGGTATGACATTCCTAAAATAGCTAAAGAGAAAAATGTTGAATTAATATTTTTTGCAATAAATAAAATAGATGCAATTTCAAGAAGAAAAATATTAGAAATTTGTCAAGAAACAGGAGTAAAAACAAGAGTACTTCCAACAACTGAAGAGGTAATCACAAAACAAGGAGCAATGAACAGTTTAAGAGATGTACAAATAGAAGATTTACTTGGAAGAGATCCTGTACATTTAGATAATAAAAATATCAATTCATTAATAAAAAATAAAACTGTATTAGTTACAGGTGGTGGTGGCTCAATAGGCTCAGAACTATGTAGACAAATTGTTAAATATGATCCTAAAAGACTAGTAATAGTAGATATATATGAAAACAATTTATATGATATAGAAATGGAACTAAGAGCTGAATACCCAAAACTTAATTTAGAAGCAATTGTAGCAAGTGTTAGAGATAAAGCAAGATTAAATAATGTTTTTGAAACATACAAACCTGAAATAGTATTTCATGCAGCAGCACATAAACATGTACCATTAATGGAGAAAAGCCCGTTAGAAGCAATTAAAAATAATGTATTTGGAACATACAATGTAGTAAATTGTGCAGATGAATATGAAGTAGAAAAATTTGTATTAATATCAACAGACAAGGCAGTAAACCCAACAAATATAATGGGAGCAAGTAAAAGAGTTTGTGAAATGATAATACAAGCAAAAAATAAAGTAAGTAAGACAGAATATGCAGCAGTTAGATTTGGAAATGTATTAGGAAGTAATGGCTCAGTTATACCACTATTTAAAAAACAAATTGAAAGAGGCGGCCCAGTTACTGTAACTCATAAAGACATTACAAGATTTTTCATGACAATACCAGAAGCAGTGCAACTTATATTACAAGCAGTTACATATGCAAAAGGTGGAGAAATATTTGTACTAGATATGGGAGAACCAGTAAAAATATATGACTTAGCAGTTAGTTTAATAAAATTGTTAGGGTATGAACCAAATGTAGACATACCAATAGAAATAACTGGATTAAGACCAGGAGAAAAGCTATATGAAGAAATATTAATGTCAGAAGAAGGTTTAACATCAACAAAACACAACAAAATATTTATAACAGAACCAATGAGCATTACAATGGAAGAGCTTGAAGAAAAATTGGAAAAGCTAAAAGAACTATTAAAACTTGAAAAAGACGAAAATAGCGAAGTAAAGAAATACATCAAAGAAATAGTACCAACATTTAAGGAACCAGAAGAGGTAAATAAGGAGGAGAAATAAATGAGTACAAAAATGAATATACCTTTTTCACCACCAGATATTGGAGAAAAAGAAATTGAGCAAGTTATAGATACATTAAAATCAGGATGGATTACTACAGGTCCAAAAACCAAGCAATTTGAAAAAGAAATTGCAAGTTTGTGTAAAACAGAAAAAGCTGTATGCTTAAATTCAGCAACAGCAGCACTTGAGTTAACATTAAGAATATTGGGTGTAAAAGAAGGAGACGAAGTAATAACATCAAGTTATACATATACAGCTTCAGCTAGTCCAGTTGCACATTTAGGTGCTAAATTGGTTTTAGTCGATACACAAAAAGATTCATTTGAGATGGACTATGAACAACTTGCAAATGCTATTACAGAAAAGACAAAAGTAATAATACCAGTTGATATAGCAGGAATTATAGTTGATTATGATAAAATATTTAAAATAGTAGAAGAGAAGAAAAATTTATTTAAACCTAATAATGAAATACAAGAACTATATAACAGAATAATTGTTGTATCAGATAGTGCTCATGGACTAGGAGCGCAAAAAGATGGAAAAATGTCGGGAGAGTTTGCAGATTTTACAACATTTTCATTCCATGCTGTTAAAAATTTAACAACAGCAGAAGGTGGTGCAGCAACATGGAAAAATAAAGAAGGATTAGATAATGAAGCAATATATAAACAATATCAATTACTTTCTTTACATGGACAAACAAAAGATGCAATGCACAAAAATGGATTAGGAGCATGGGAATATGACATTGTGGACACATATTACAAATGCAATATGACAGACATAATGGCAGGAATAGGACTTGCTCAAATGGAAAGATATGAAGGGCTAATAAAAAGAAGACATGAAATTATAAGCAAATACAATGAAGCATTTAAAGATTTACCAGTAATGGTATTAAATCATAAAGATGAAAATCATAGATCATCAGGACATCTATATTTTACAAGAATAAAAGGTATAGACGAAGAAAAGAGAAATGAAATAATAGTTAAAATGGCAGAAAGAGGAATAGCATGTAATGTACATTACAAACCACTTCCAATGCTCACAGCATACAAAAAATTAGGCTTTGACATAAAGGATTATCCTAATGCATTTGATTTTTATAAAAATGAAATTACTTTACCATTATACAGCAAACTAACAGATGAACAAGTAGATTATATTATAGACAACTTTAAGGAAATAATTGAGGAATATACAAAATGATATTAAAAAAATACGAAAACTTGCCAGAAAACATGAAAAACAATGAAGTCAAAGAATACTATGAAATTCTTAAGCATAAAAAATTTAGTTTAATAATAAAAAGAATTTTTGACTTCTTTGCAGCTTTAATTTTGTTAATAATTTTATCTCCAATAATGCTAGTGCTAGCAATAATGATAAAATTAGAATCAAAAGGACCAGTATTTTATAGGCAAGAAAGAATAACAAAATATGGACAAAAATTTAGAATATTCAAATTTAGAACTATGGTACAAGATGCAGACAAAAAAGGAGCTTTGGTTACAATGGGGGAAGACCCAAGAATAACAAAGGTTGGAAACAAAATAAGAAAATGCAGATTAGATGAATTACCTCAACTTTTAAATGTAATAAAAGGTGAGATGTCATTTGTAGGAACAAGACCTGAAGTTGAGAAATATGTAAAAGAATATTCAAATGAAATGAAGGCAACTTTACTTATGCCAGCAGGTATATCATCAAGAGCAAGTATAGAATACAAAGATGAAGATGAAATAATAAGCAAATACCTAAGCAAAGGCGAAAAAATAGACGATATTTATGTTAAAAGAATTTTGCCAGAAAAAATGAAATGGAATTTAGAGTATATTAAAAAATTTAATATATGGGAAGATATAAAAATTTGTTTTAAAACAGTATTTTAAAATAAAAAATGAGGAATTTTAATTTATGGAAAACGAACTAGTATCAATAATAATGCCAACATATAATTGTGCCAAATTTATTAAAGAAACAATAGAATCAGTGCTTAACCAGACATATGAGAATTGGGAATTAGTAATTGTAGATGATTGCTCAAATGACAATACAGAAGAAATTGTAGAAAGTTTTAACGATAAAAGAATTAAATATCATAAACTTGAAAAAAATAGCGGAGCAGCAGTTGCTAGAACTACAGCTATGAAAATGGCAATAGGAAATTATATGGCATTTTTAGATAGTGATGACTTATGGAAAAAAGAAAAATTAGAAAAACAACTAGAGTTTATGAAAAAAAACAATTACAATTTTACGTGTACAGCATACGAACAGATTGACGAAGAAGGAAATAAATTAAACAAAGTTATAAAGACAAAGAAAAAAGCAAATTACAATAGAATACTATTAGATTGTCCAGTTGGAAATTCAACAGTAATGTATAATGTCGACAATCTAGGAAAATTTGAGGTACCTAATATACGTAAAAGAAATGATGATGCATTATGGCTTCAAATACTAAAAAGAGAAAAATTTATATATGGAATGCCAGATGTTTTGATGGAATATAGAATACGTAACAACTCAATATCAAGTAACAAATTAAGTTTAATAAAATATCATTGGCAATTATATAGAGAAATAGAACACTTATCAGTAATTCGTTCAGCATTTCATATTTGCTGGTGGGGAATGATAAAAATATTACACATAAAATAAGGAGAATGTAATGAACAAGGTATGTGTTTGTGGTCATTTTGGCCGGAAACAATAATTTTTTGGATGGTCAAACAGTAAAAACAAAAAATATATACAATGAACTTGTAAAAAAATATGGAGAAGAAAATATTAGTAAAATAGATACGTTTAATTGGAAAAAACATCCGATATATTTTATTAGAAAATGTAGAAAAGAGCTAAGAAATACAGAAAATTTAATAATTTTACCTGCACATAATGGAGTTAAAGTATTTGTACCATTTTTTAATTTTTGGAATAAATTTTATCACAAAAAAATTTTCTATGCAGTTGTTGGAGGATGGTTACCAGAGTTGTTAGCATCAAAAGTATGGCTTACAAAGGAAATAAGAAAACTTTCTAAAGTATTTGTAGAAACAACTAAAATGAAAGAGGATTTATCAAAGCTTGCAATTAAAAACGTAGAAATATTAGTTAATTTTAAAAGCATACAAATATTGAATGAAAAAGATTTGAAATATGAATATAGCAGACCTTTAGAATTATGTACGTTTTCGAGAGTTATGAAAGAAAAAGGAATAGAAGATGCGATAGATGTTGTAAAGAAAATAAATGAAGAAACAAATGAAATAGTTTACACATTAGATATTTATGGGCCGATTGATAAAAGCTATGTAGATAGATTTGAAAAATTAAAAAATACATTACCATCATATATTAAATATGCGGGATGTGTTGATTCGGAGAAATCAGTGGAAGTTTTAAAAAAATATTATTTATTACTATTCCCAACTAAATTTAAAACAGAAGGAATTCCAGGAACAATAATAGATGCTTTGTCAGCAGGAGTACCAGTGGTTGCATCAAAGTGGGAAAACTATGCTGATATTTTAGTTAATGAAGAAAACTCATTTTTATTTAACATGAATGATCTAAAAGAATTCGAAAATATATTGAAAAATCTGAAAGATATAAATAAAGTTATAGAAATAAAAAATAAAACACTACAATCAATAACAAAATTTAAATCTGAGACTGCAATGCAAGTATTATATAAAAATATAGAAAAATAAGGAGAAAGTAATTTGAACAATAAAAACGAAGCTTTTGAACCTAATAGACTACTATGTATAGTTAGCAGTATGGACAGAGGCGGAGCAGAAACATTTTTAATGAAAATATATAGAGAAATAGATAAAGCAAAATATCAAATGGATTTTGCAGTTACTGCACCAGGAGCATATGACGATGAAATAAGGTCAATGGGAGGAAAAATATATCACATTCCTGCCAAGTCAAAAAATCCAATAAAAACATTTATCGAATTAAAAAAAATTGTAAACGATAATGGTTATAAGTCTGTATTAAGAACAAGCCAACAATCATTGGCAACTCTTGACCTAGTTGCAGCTAAATGTGGTGGAGCAAAAAAACTTATATATCGTTCTAGCAATGCAGGAATGACTGAAAAAGGCATTCATAAAGTAATCAATAAGGCATTTTCTTTTTTGCCAAAGTGTATACCAAATGTAAAATTGGCCCCATCAACAGAAGCAGCAGAATTTGTATTTGGAAAAAAGGCTGTAAAAAATAAAAAGGTAACAATAATGCCTAATGGATTGGATTACAGCCTTTTTGAATTTGATGAAATTAAAAGAGAGAAGATTAGAAAAGAGCTTGGATTAGAAAATAAGCATATTATAGGACATGTTGGCAGGTTTAATCAGCAAAAAAATCATAAGTTTTTAATAGATATATTTAATGAAATACATAAAAAAGATAATAATGCACATTTACTGCTTATAGGTAAAGGTGAGTTAGAAAATGAAATTAGAGATAAAATTGAAAGACTAGAATTAGATAAGTTTGTTACAATCATTGCACCAGTTGCAAATATAAATGAATACTATATGGCAATGGATGTTTTTGTATTTCCGTCATTTTTTGAAGGAATGCCAAATGTAATAATAGAAGCACAAGCAACGGGATTGCCATGTTATGTGTCAAATACAATAACAAAAGAGGCAAACATTACAGGAATAGTGAAGTATATAGAACTTGAAGAAACAAGCAAAAAATGGGCAAATTTAATTTTAAAGAATAGAAATGTTAACAGAAACAAATATGAGAAAATTTTTATTAAAAAGGAATATATGATAGGACAAGTTGCTAGAAAATTTGTTAAAAGATGTTATAACTAGTATTACTTAAAGTTGAAAGGAAGTATTAATGTGATAGAAAAAGAGTGGAGCTGGACAACACTGTTGCTATATGTGTTGTTAGCATTATTACTGACATTATGTGCCAGGATGTCAGTTTATGCTAAATTAGAAAATAGAAAGTTTAAAATAAAGAATTTAGAGATACCACAAAAATATTTATATTATTTTATTATATATTGTGTTTTTATAGTATTTTCATGCTTTAGAGTTGTAACTAAAAGTATAGGACGGAACAGATACCTTAACGTATATGAAATATTTTGACGAATTAGGTTATGTGAAATTTTTTCAAAATAACAGTTTAATATTTAATGGTTACGAATATTTATACTATAATTTAATGTATTTAGTAAGAATACTTGGAGGAAATTATATTTGTTTTGAATTTATTATTTATTCTGCTATAATAATATCCTATATATACTTAATAGATAGAGAAATAAATGATACAAAAGCAACAAGCTTTGTTATATTATTTTTAATACCATTACTTCAGAGTTTGAATATTATTAGAAATTGCTTTGTGGCTGCGATTGGATTTATCGCAATGGAAAAAATGAAACAAGAAAAATGGATATATGTAGTAATACTAATGATAATTGCGTATTTATCACATTATGTTGCATTAATTTTAGTTATATTTGTACTTTTTTATAAATATTTTCCTAATAAATATATTAATAAAAAAATATCTATAATAATACCAATAATTTCAACAATAGTTAGTGTTGTTTTTTTTCCTATAATGATATTTTTAATAAAAAACTCTGGATTTGCAAATTATGTAAATCGAATTCAAATATCTTTGTGGGGATATATTCCAACGATAATATTATATATAATGATGTTCACTGACAATGAATTCTCAAATTATGTAAAAAATAAAGGACATTATATATTTTATAAAGCTTTTTTCTTTTTAATAGCTTTATTGCCAATTGCAATTTCTATTAATGTAGCATATAGGTTGATACTTTTCTTTGACTTGCCTAAATATATATTGTATTCTGATTTATATTTATATTATCGAGAGAAAAATATTATAAAAAATAAGAAATTTTTTGATATAATAATTTTTGTCTCATTAATTATTTGGCTGATTTTTAGAATTTACAGAATGTGGGATGGTGCGAGTATAATGCCATATAGAAATTTTTTGTTTGAAACGATAAAATAGAGATTATGTACGAGGAAAGAAAAATGCTAAAAAAAATAATTAGTTATATAAAAGATCCAAAAAAAATAATAATATATATGATGAATAAAAACATAATGTGGTTTTTGCCAGATAAAGTATATTTAAAGATTAAATACAAATTAATGATGGGAAAAAAATTAAATATTGATAATCCGAAAACATTTAATGAGAAATTGCAGTGGCTTAAATTGTATGATAGAAAAGATATTTATACAAAAATGGTTGACAAGTATGAAGCTAAGGAATTTGTTAAAGAAATAATTGGAGAAGATTACATTGTAGAAACATTAGGAATATATGACAAATTTGAAGATATTGATTTTGAAAAACTACCTAGCAAATTTGTAATAAAGCCAACACATGCATCTGGAAATGTATATATATGTAAAGATAAAAGTAAAATAGATTATAAAGCTTTAAAAAAAGAAATAAGTAAGTGGCTAAAAAGAGATTATTATAAAATACATAGAGAATGGCCATACAAAAATGTTGAAAGAAGAATAATAATTGAAAAATATTTGTCGGAATTTGAAGATGATGATATTAGGGACTATAAGTTTTATATGTTTAATAACAAATTAGCCTTTTCATTTGTCTGCAGTGACAGAAAAAAAGACGTGAAGTTTACATTTTACGATAGAAATGGTAAATTTATGGATGTGACACAATGTGGAAAACCATATGATAAAAGAATTAAATTACCACAAAATTATGAAAGAATGATACAACTAAGTGAAAAATTATCTAAAAACACTATAGCTTTACGAGTTGACTTTTATGAAATAAATGGGAAGATTTATTTTGGAGAACTAACATTTTTTGATTCAGCTGGTTTTGGACCATTTAATCCAGATGAATGGGATGAAAAGATTGGAGATTGGTTGATATTACCAAGAAAGTAGGAATATATGGATTTAATAATAGCGGGTGATGTGGTGCCTACATCAATAAATGAAGTTATATTTAAAAAAGGCTTAAAAAAAGAAATAGATAAAGACTTTTATGATATGTGGAAAGCAAGTGACTTTAGGATATTTAATTTGGAATGTCCGATAATTGAAAATGGAAAGCCAATTTTGAAATATGGACCCAATATATCTTGTTCAAATGACTGCATAAATGGAATAAAAGATTTAAATCCTAACTTAGTACTTCTTGGAAATAATCATATAAATGATTACGGAACAGAGGGAATAGATAATACAATAAAAAAATTAACAAAAGAAAATATACCGTATACTGGAATTATTGAAAATTATGATGATATCAATAGAGGTTACATATTTGAAAAGGATGGATTACGCGTAGGAATATATAACTTTTGTGATAATGAATTTTCTACTGCAACATTCTCAAAGAAGGGAACAAGAGGAATTTCTTTAATTAAAAATTATAAAGAAATAAAACGATTAAAAGAACTGACCAATTATTTAATTGTTATTTTTCATGGTGGAAAAGAACATTATCAATATCAAACACCAAAATTAAAGGAATTTACAGAATTATTAGTTGAATATGGCGCTGACATTGTGATATGTCAACATTCTCATTGTATAGGGACACAATACAGATACAAAAATTCTGTAATTATATTTGGACAGGGTAACTTTATATTTAATGATAGTGACAATGAATTAGAAGAAAAGTCCTTAATTATAAATATTAATTTTACAACCAATAATTATACTATAAAATATATACCAATAAAGAAAAAATCAGGACTAATACAGATAGATGACAAAAAAACAGTAGAGGATTTTAACACTAGGAGTGTGGACATAGAGAAAGAAAATAATATATACCAGAAGGTCAGTGAATTTTCAAAGCAAAAACTTAATAATTATATGGCAATTTTATCTAACAAAAGTATATTGAAAAAAATTATTAATAAGTTTTTTATTAAAAATTATTATGTGAAACTATACTCAACAACTGAATTGACAAAAATATTAAATATAATAGAATGTGAGGCACATAGAGAAATTTTAATAGAAGCACTAAAAAATAAAATAGAAAGAGATGTATAACGATGAAAGCAGCAATAAAAAATTTTATTTCGGATGCTGTTCCAGAGCTAGTGATGATTTTATTGAATCTTTTATTATTAAAATTATTTTATAAAAATTTAGGAACAGATGTATATGCTTTATATCAAATTTTTTCGCAATTTTTTGCATATTTATTATTAGCGGAAGCTGGATTTTCCAGTGCTGCTTTAGTGTCATTATATGGCCCAATAGCTAATAATGATATTAATAAGATAAATCAAAAATTATCTGGAATTAAATATATATTTAATAAAATAGGAATGATAATAATAATTGGTGGAATTATTGTTTCATTTATTATTCCGTTTATGATAAAAGATAACATATTTGAAAATAGCTATATTTATATAACATTTATATTATATTTATTATCAAACTCGCTTAATTACTTTTTTTATACATATAGAATATTTTATGATGCAAAGAAACAAAAGTATGTTCCAAACTTTATATATCAGATAGGTGCTATTGTTAAGTATATTGTTGAAATAATATTGTTGATATTTAAATGTAATTTTGAAAGTGTTTTGATATCTTGTATTGTTTGCAACTTGGCAACAAATATATTTATGAAATACTATACACTACATAAAAATAAATGTATACATTTAGATAATAAGGATAAAGACACATCAATGCTAAAAGATACTAAAGATGTAATGGTTCATAAAATAAGTGGAGTTATTGCAAATAATATTGACATGATATTAATTTCATTTAATTTAGGATTAAACTATGTTGCAATATATGGAGCATATAATTATATTGTAAATGAAATAACAAAGTTTACAAGTAAAATAGGAACGTCATTATATTCAATAATAGGAGTAGATTATTTTAAAAATGGCTCTTATAAAATAAGTAAAGATATATTTATAGAATATAATTCATTTATTATATTTCTAGCTACAATTATATGTTCATCATTAGTGTTTTCATATAATTCATTCATTGAGTTATTTTATGGAGAAGAATTACTGGCAACTAACTTAATTGTTTATATTTTTATAATACTAATATTTTTTCAAATAATAAGAACAACTCTGAATACATATACAAATGCGTGTGGATTATTTAGGGAAACCAAAATTTGTACTATAACAGAAGCAACACTAAATTTGACATTATCAGTAATATCAATTAAATACTACAATATGACTGGAATATTAGCATCAACTATTGTTTCTTATGTGATTGCAGACTTTATTATTAAGCCTATAGTAATTAGAAATAAATTAAATATATTTACACTGAAGGAATTTTATTTAGAAGAAATGAAGAATACAGTATGCTTTGTATTTTTAATGATTTTAAATTCATATTTCTTTAAATTAAGGGCAAACAATTATGCACAATGGTTTTTTATATCGGCAGGATTATTTATATTAAACTTCATATTAAGTTTTGCTTATTTCAAATTAATAAAAAGAACAGTATGGTTTAATAGAATATTAAATTCAATAAGGAGGAAGAATGAAAATTAGTATTATTATACCGGTATTTAATGTTGAAAGATATTTACCAATTCTACTAAATAGTATAGAAAATCAAACATATAAAAATTATGAGGTGATTTTAATAGATGACGGTTCAAAAGATAATAGTTATATGATAATGAAAGACTATTCAAAGAAAAACAATAGAATAAAGATATATCAACAAGAAAATTCTGGACCAGGAATAGCTAGAAAAAACGGATATATGAGAGCCAGTGGTGATTTGTTGTTTTTCGTTGATAGCGATGATAAATTATTTAATAACAAGGTTTTAGAAAAAATAAATAATATTTTTATGAATAATAATATTGACTTACTGTTATTTGAATCTAAAAGACTTCCTGATGATGGAAAAATAAATAAGGTTATTGCAAGAGGAACAGTTAAAAGAGGAGTTCATGATATAAAATTACTAGACGAATGTATAGTAGAGGGGTGCCTTTGGATGAAGGTATTTAAAAAAGACAAATTTAAAGACGATTTTTTCATTAATGCAAAAAATTTTGAAGATGGATATACAACATATAAATATCTAAATGAATGTGGGAATTTTTATTATTTAGATGAACCACTATATATAGTAAATAGGCTAGAGGAAAATAATTCATTAACAAAAAATATTAATATTGATAGAATTATTAAAACGATTGATATAATTATTGAGATAAATCAATTTTCAAAATTGAAAAAATCAGCAAAAATTTTAGCAATGGATTATTATATGCTATATGTAAGAAAGATAATGTCAATGAATTATAACATAAAAAAGAAAAAAGAATTATATAAAAAATTAAAGCAATTAAGAAAAGTATTTAACAATGAAGCTTTAAAATTATGTAAAGAAAAGTTTAAGATGAAGGCAGTTTATTTATATATAATTGCTAAAGTATTTGTATAAATTAAAATAGGGGGTTGTATGAAAACATACTTAATTACAGGTGCTGCTGGATTTATTGGATCTGGTTTAGCAGAAAGGTTATTAAAAGAAGGCAACAAAGTCATAGGAATAGACAATTTTTGTGACTTCTATAATCCAAGCATAAAAGAAAATAATGTAAAAGAGCTAAGTAAAAATGACAACTTTAAATTATATAGAACAGATATTAGAGACGGACAAGCTGTAAAAGAAGTTTTTAATGAAAATAAAATTGATGTGGTTATACATTTAGCTGCAATGGCAGGTGTTAGACCATCAATTGAAAATCCAGTGTTATATCAAGAGGTAAACTGTGTTGGAACTCAAAATATATTAGAGGAAATGAAAATTCATAATATTACTAACTTAGTAATGGCATCATCTAGTAGTGTATATGGTAACTGTAAAACAGTGCCATTTAAAGAAGATATGATAGTGGATTTTGCAATTAGCCCATATGCGGCAACTAAAAAAGCAAATGAAGTTATGACACATGTATATCATAAATTATTTGATTTTAATGTTATAATGCTTAGATTTTTTACAGTATATGGTCCAAAGCAAAGACCTGACTTAGCAATAAATAAATTTACAAGATTAATGTTAGAAGATAAAGAAATACCCATGTTTGGAGACGGTTCAACATCAAGAGATTATACATATATTGATGACATTGTAGACGGAGTAATTAAATCAATAAGCTATGTTGAAAACAATTCAAATGTTTATGAAATTTTAAATTTGGGAAATTCTTCACCAGTAACATTAAAAGAAATGATACAAACAATTGGAGAAGCATTAGGAAAAGAGCCCAAAATTAATCAATTGCCTATGCAACCAGGAGATGTTGAAAGAACTTTTGCAGATGTATCAAAAGCAAAAAAAATAATAGGCTATGAACCAAAAACTTCTTTTAAAGAAGGCATTGAAAATTTTGTAAAATGGTATAAAATAAATAAAGATTTGTATTTATAAAACAAATTAGTTTTAGGAGGTAAATTATGAAAATAGCAGTAGCTGGAACAGGATATGTAGGATTAGTAGCAGGAGTATGTTTTGCAGAAAAAGGACATAACGTAGTTTGCGTTGATGTTGATGAAAACAAAGTTGAGATGATGAAAAGTGGAAAGTCACCAATATATGAACAAGACCTAGAAGAATTAATGCAAAAAAATTATAAAGAGGGAAGAATTGATTATACAACAGATTATAAAAGTGCATATAAAGATGCAGATGCAATATTTATAGGAGTTGGAACACCAGAGCAACCAGATGGTTCTGCAAACCTTACTTATGTTGCAACAGTTTCTAGACAAATTGCAGAATCAGTTGAGCATGATTGCCTAGTTGTTGTAAAATCAACAGTTCCAATTGGAACAAATGACAAAGTAGAACAATTTATAAAAGATTCTCTACCAAATAAAAATATAAAGGTAGAAGTTGCAAGTAACCCAGAGTTTTTAGCACAAGGTACAGCTGTAAGGGATACTCTACAAGCAAAGAGAATAGTAATAGGAACAGAAAGCAAAGAAGCTGAAGCAAAACTAATGGAAATATATAAACCATTTGATTTACCAATAGTTTCTGTAAATAGAAGAAGTGCAGAAATGATAAAATATGCTTCAAATGACTTTTTAGCTTTGAAAATTTCATATATGAATGATATTGCAAACCTTTGCGAATTAGTTGGCGCAAACATTGAAGATGTTGCTGAAGGGATGAAATATGATGATAGAATAGGAGCTAACTTTTTAAGAGCTGGTATTGGTTATGGCGGAAGCTGCTTCCCAAAAGATACTAAAGCTTTAAAATACTTAGCAAAGCAATATGGATATACACTTAAAACCGTTGAAGCAGCAGTTGATGTTAATACAGCTCAAAAAACAAAATTATTTAAAAAAGCAAGTGACAGACTTATTACATTTAATGGGCTTAAAGTTGCTGTTTTGGGATTAACTTTTAAACCTGGTACAGATGATTTAAGAGAGGCACCATCACTAGACAATGTAGAACTATTATTAAAACAAGGTGCAAAAATATATGCATATGATCCAGTTGGAATAGATAACTTTAAAAAGAAATATCCAGATCAAATTGTATATGTAAGCAATGCAGAAGATGCATTAAAAGATGCTAACGTATGTTTTATATTTACAGAGTGGAATGAAATAAAATCTATAAAGCCAAAAAAATATAAAGAATTAATGAAAACTCCATTAGTATATGATGGAAGAAATATATATGATTTAGATGATATGAAAAAGGAAGAAGTTGAATATTATTCTATAGGAAGATAACCTTTAAAGGAGGACAAAATGTCACAAGGGAAAAGAATGAAGGCAGAAAGTACAACTACAAGCAAAAAAAGAAAGAAAAGTAGTAAAGGACTTAACTCGTTTTTTAAATTGATAGCGTTTGTTTATGTTGTTATTACAATAATATTTTACATTTCAATATTAAAAATGAACTTATTACCTGGCTGGGTGATTGCTATATTTACAATTGCTGAAATAGTATTTACACTTGCAATGGTAATTGGATTATTAAAAAGACATAAAACTTATAAGCTAACCGTTATAAGCCTTATAATAATTTTATTTATCTCTGGAGTGTATATTTATGTAACCAAATATGCATTAGCAACCAGTAGCTTTTTAGGAGAGGTATTACAAGAAGCAACAGAAACTGAAGACTACTATATTGTGGTTCAAAAAGATAGTTCATATGCTAAAATAGATGATATATCTGACAAAAAGATATATATGTTTCAAGTGCCTAATGATGTAAAAACTAAAATATCAAATAAAGTTAAAGTTACATTCAATACAAAAGACAATTTAACAGGTATAGGAAACGATTTATTACAAAAAAATATAGATATAGCCTTAATTAGTTTAACTCAATATAATATGATTTCTGATGAAATAAAAGAATTTAGAGCAAATACTAAAATTATATATACAGAAAAACATGATTTACAAACTAGTACAAAAATAGTAGAAACGACTTCTAAAAATAGTATTAAGAGTGGAAAATTTAATGTATACATTAGTGGAATAGATACAACAGGAAGTATAAGTAATGTATCAAGAAGTGATGCTAATATCCTTGCAACAGTAAATACCGAAACACATGAAGTATTACTAACATCAATTCCAAGAGACTATTATGTTACACTTCATAGTTATGGAGCAAAAGATAAGTTAACACATTCTGGAATATATGGTGTAAATGAAACTATAAAAACAGTTGAAGACTTATTAGATACTAAAATAGATTATTATGTTAGGGTGAACTTCACAACTGTAATCAAGCTGGTCGACAAGTTGGGAGGAATAGATATATATTCTGATTATGATTTCACTACTACGAGTGATTATACGTACTATACATTTAAAAAAGGATATAACAATAATGTAAAGGGAGCTGCAGCTTTGGCATTTAGTAGAGAAAGATATGCATTTGAGAATGGAGATAATCAAAGAGTAAAAAATCAGCAAGCTGTAATTGAAGCTGTCATGAAAAAGGTACTAAATAGTAATACACTTTTAACTAAATATACAGACATATTAGACTCGTTAAAAGGAAGTTTCCAAACTAATATTGCACAAGATGATATTAGTGCATTAGTAAAAGATCAAATAAATAATATGTCATCTTGGTCTGTAAAAACAAATTCACTTACTGGTACAGGAGCAAGTTCATCAACATATTCGATGGGAAGTACAAAATTATATGTAATGGTACCATCATCTACATCTGTAAATGATGCTAAAGATAAGATAGACAAAATGTTAGGAGAATAATTAAGAAAAAATAAGTATGAAAAAAATAATTATAAGAACTATATTTATGCTACTATTATTAGCTACATTTGCAATTATTTTCAAATTTTCTTCTCAAATAGCAGAAGAGTCTGATGGAATAAGTAATGGAGTACTAAGAAAAATAATAGATGTCTTTCCATATACCAAAGAATTAAGTGAAGAAATAAAAATAAAGATGGTAGAACATGGTAATCCAATAATTAGAAAATTAGCACACTTTTCTATATATGCCTTAGTTGGTGTATGGATAATGGCATTTATGAGTACCTTTGATATTAGACTGTACAAAAAGTGGATTATAAGTATGCTAGTTGGAGTTTTATATGCAGCATCAGACGAGTTTCACCAAAGTTTTGTGCCAGGCAGAGGTCCAAGCATAGTAGATGTTGGAATAGATAGTTTAGGAGTTCTAACAGGAATATTAGCTGTTTTGATAATAATTTCAATATATAGAGCATTAAAGAGTGATAAAAAAATTGAAGAGAAATGTTAAGGCATTTCTCTTTTACTTTTTGTAAAATTATGTCGAACGATTTTTCTTGACGATACTTATTAATAGTTATATTATATATTCATAATTTAAATCATTTTAATTTTAAATCTTAAAAATTTCCTATATTAAAATCTAAATATAATTGACATTATTATAACAAATATGTTATAATAAAATTGTGCAATGTGAAAGATAGACTAAATGTATAAAATTATTTTTTACAAAAATGAAAAAGAAATAAGTGAATTAGAAAATTATATTAATGAATTACAAAGACAGAGCAAAAATAAGAATAAACGAATAAAACTAAATAAAATTGTTGCATATATAGATCAGCTATCTGAAAATGGACTGAAACTAGGTGAGCCATATATTAAATATCTTGAATCAGATATATGGGAACTAAGGCCTTTAAGAGATAGAATATTTTTTTCATGTATTAATAAAGATACATTTATATTATTAAACTATTTTATGAAACAAACTCAGAAAACACCACAGAGGGAAATTGAAAAAGCAAAGAGATTACTAAAGGAATACAAGGAAAGGAATGATTTAAATGATTAAGAAAGATTTAACTTGGAAAGAAGTAAGAGAAAATTTAAAACTTACTAAGGAACAAGAAGAAGAGATTAGAGTAGAAGAAGAAATCATTCAAGCTGTTATTAAAGCAAGAAAAGAAAAAAATCTCACTCAACAACAGTTAAGTGATATAAGTGGTATAAAACAACCTGCAATAGCTAGAATAGAAAATGGAACTAACTCTCCAATGGTTAGTACATTAATGAAAATGTTATATTCTATGGGCTATACATTGAAAGTAGTTCCACTAGAGAAGGAAAGAAACCAATAGTTTTTTAACAATACTTACACTTTCAAGTAAATAAGACGCAATGCACTGGAAAGTGTAAGAAAATTTAATTATGTTATTTTGAACGATAATTTAAATCATTTTAATTTTAAATCTTAAAAAATTCCCAAATAAAAAAGAAAATATTGACAATACGCATTATACGTGTTACTATTTAGAAAGGAAAAATATGACATTTGTTGAATTAGAAAAAATGCTAAAAAGAGATGGATGGTATTATTATGACTCTGTTGGATCTCATATACAATATAAGCATAGAATAAAACCACGGAAAAGTAACAATACCAAAACATAGAGGAGATGTAAAGAAAGGAACTTTAAATGCAATATTAAAACAAGCTGGTATTAAGGAGGAAGGTTGATGAAAATAGTTTATCCTGCATGTTTTTATAAAGAAGATGATGGTGGATTTAGTGTACAATTTCCAGATTTATTGGGGTGTTGTACACAAGGTGATACAATTGAAGAAGCAATTCAAATGGCAGAAGATGCAGCATTAGGTTGGTTACTGACATCTGTAGAAAATAATGAGGAAATACCTAAGGCAAGTAATATAAAAGATATAAAATTAGAAAATGAAAACGGATTTGTAACATTATTATTACTTGATTTAGGATCATATAGTCAAAAATATGGAAGTAGAAAATCTGTAAAGAAAAATTTAACAATACCATTTTGGCTAAATGAGAGAGCTGAAAAATTAAATATTAATTTTTCAAAAACTTTACAAGATGCATTAATGGAAAAAGTATTAAAAAATAATCGATTATAATTAAAATAACCCCCGAGTGCTATACAAGCACTCGGGGGAGTTTAAATAAACAACTCAGCAAGTTCTTTTTTTAACTCTTCAGACAAAGAGTTATATTTGTCAATGAGACGTCTGTCGAAATCACTGACAAAGAAATCATAGTCCAAAGGCGAAACATTACTGAGTCTGGCAAAGTTCTGAGTTGCATACTTATATGCTTTTACAAAGTCCTTTGCACGAGATCTTTCAGCCTCCTTGTTTTTGGTATTTGTGATGCTACCGGGGTTATTACAGGTATAATTATACCCAATGTAGCTCAGAGTTACAATGCTTTTCGAAGCTGCCACTAAGAGTGGAATCAAGGCGATATCTTCATGGCACTTCAAATCTGGGAAAAAAAGTACATTGGAAAATACGGTGCGCCTAAAGGCAAAAAGCCAATAAACAGCATATTTTTTGCCAGGAATAGACCATTCCTTAAGTGCGTCAAGCCCGGAGAGTACTGCCTTGCTATCATCGAAAAAGTTATAACGATCATGGTCTTTGTAATCGCAATCGTTTAACAGTTTTGCCTGATAGCGAATGATATCAGGGTTATTATGCTCACAAATGACAGTATACAGTTTTTCGAGCAGATTGGGGTTGACAGTGTCATCCGAATCTACCAGAATGATGTATTCACCATTCGAAAGGTTAATTCCCCGCTGACGAGTAATAGACACGCCAGAATTTTTAAAGCTGTAGACATGCAGCTTCTTTTCCTTTTTTAAATACTCTTTTAAAATTTCTAAGGTGCTATCCGTAGATCCATCGTTGATTACAACAATTTCGAAGTCACTAAAGGTCTGGACCAGAATGCTATCTAGACAGCTCCGGATGGACCTTTCAGCATTATATGCCGGAACAACAAAACTAAACATCATGATATAAATCCTCCGTTTATTTAATATAATGTAGTATATAACTAATTTTTTAATATTATATTATGTATACTAAAAAAAGTCAACCATAAATTGAAAATTGAATTAATATATTATATAATAATTACAAAATAGAAATATGAGGAATTTATATGAAAGTAAGTATTATTGTACCAATTTATAATGTTGAACAATATATTGAAGAATGCTTAAATTCAATATATAATCAAGAATTAGCAGATTTTGAAGTATTATGCATAGATGATAAAGGAAATGACAAAAGTATAGAAAAAGTAAGAAAGTTTGTAAGCATAAATAATATAACTAATTTAAAAATTATAGAACATAATGAAAATAAAGGAGTAAGTGAGGCCAGAAATACAGGAATTAAAAATGCTAAAGGAAAATATATATGTTTTTTAGATAGCGATGATATGCTAATAAAAGGTGGACTAAAACAATTAATAGAACAAGCAGAAAAAAATGATTTGGACATTATTGAAGGAAGAATAGAAGAAAAGTATGAGACTAAATTTAAAATAGAATTAGATGAAAAATATAAGAATAAAAAATCAACAGAAGTTTTGAGTGGCGACGAGTATTTTGCAGAACAATGTTATAAAAAAGAGTACTTACCAACTGCTTGGTGTAGAATTTATAATAGAGAATTAGTATTTAATAACTGTTACTTTACACCAAATATAGAATTTGAAGATGAGGAATTTTCACCAAGAGCAATCATAAATGCTAAAAGAGTACAATATATAGATATTTCTTTATATATGTATAGAAGAAGAAATAATAGTATTACTACGTCTGTGTCAAATAGCAAATGGTATGAAAGCTATTTTATAATTATTAATAACCTTCAAAAATTTGCAGAGGAAATAAAAGAAAAAAAAAGTTATAAATTTTTAATAAACAGAGTAGAGGAAATAACATTATCAATATTAAAAAATACAATTGAATATGGTACTAGTAAAGAAGAAATATCATATATAACAAACGAAATAAAAACAAAAAAATTATATTCTATACTACTAAAAAGTAAAAATATAAAAATGAGAATATTAGGCTATCTTATGAAACAGCCTAAAATTTTTATAAAATTATACAAAGCGAAAAAAGGAAAAACTAAAAATCATAATATATTATATAAAAGTCATGAGGTAAAAAGATATGAAGTATGAAAATATAATTAATAAAATGACACTAGAAGAAAAAGCTAGTTTATGTGTAGGAAAAGACTATTGGAACAGTGAGAATATAGAAAGATTAGGTATACCATCTATAAAAATGTCTGATGGACCACATGGACTTAGAGTTCAAAAGGAAAAAGGAGATAACTTAGGTGTAAATAAAAGTGAAGTTGCAATATGTTTTCCATCATCTGCAACAATAGCAAATAGCTGGGATAAAGATATTGCATATAAACTTGGTAAAACACTTGGTGAGGAAGCTAAAAGTGAAAATGTAAATATAGTATTAGGACCAGGAGTAAATATAAAAAGGTCTCCGCTTGGAGGTAGAAATTTTGAGTATTTTTCAGAAGATCCATATTTAACAGGAATAATGGCTACACAATATGTAAAAGGCTTACAAAGTAATAATGTAGGAGCATGTGTAAAACACTTTGCTGTAAATAATCAAGAAAATAGAAGAAGAACAGTAAATGTAGTGGTAGACGAAAGAACTCTAAGAGAAATATATTTAAAAGCATTTGAAATGATTGTAAAAGAAGCAAAGCCTTGGTCTGTTATGAGTGCATATAACAAGTTAAATGGTAAATATTGTACTGAAAATGAAGTATTATTAAATATTTTAAAAAAAGAATGGAACTTTGAAGGAATAGTTATTACAGATTGGGGAGCTGAAAACGACAGAGTAAAAGGTTTAATTGCTGGTAATGAATTAGAAATGCCTGGTGGTAGAGGTAATGGAAAAGAAGAAATAGTACAAGCAGTTAAAGATGGAAAAGTAAGTGAAGAATATTTAGATGAAATTGTAGATAGAATTTTGAATATTGCATTTAAGTGTGAAAAAGTAGAACATAGCTACAGTAAAGAAGAGCATCATAAGATTGCAATGGAATTAGCACAGGAATCAATAGTGCTACTAAAAAATGAAAATAACATATTACCAATAAATAAAAGAAAAATAGCACTTATAGGAGATATGGCTAAAAATCCTAGATATCAAGGAGCAGGTAGTTCAACAATAAATCCATATAAAGTTGAAAATGCTTATGATTGCTTTATACAAAATGGAATAGAAGTTGATTATGCTAAAGGGTATAACAGAATTGAATCAGATGATGATAAAGAGTTAATTAATCAAGCTGTAGAAGTTGCAAAAAACAAAAATGTAGTTATATTATTTTTAGGTTTAACAGAAAATTATGAATCTGAAGGAATGGATAGAAATAATTTAGAAATTCCTAAAAATCAAATTAAATTAATTGAAAGTATATATAATGTAAACAAAAATATTATAGTAGTTTTATCAAATGGAGCACCAATAACAATGGAGTGGGAAGATAAAGCAAAAGCTATTATAACAGGATATTTAGGTGGAGAATCAGGAGCTAAAGCGATGGTTAACTGTATTTTAGGTAAAGTAAATCCAAGTGGAAAGCTTGCAGAAACTTATCCTATAAAGCTAGAAGATACACCATGTTTTAACAATTTCCCAGGTACAGAAGTAAGTGTAGAGTATAAAGAAGTTATATATGTTGGTTACAGATATTATGATAAGAATAACATTAAAGTGCTATATCCATTTGGATACGGACTTAGCTATACAACTTTTGAGTATTCAAATTTAAATGTAGAAAATAATATTGTATCATTTAGAATAAAAAATACTGGGAAAGTAAAAGGAAAAGAAATTGCTCAAGTTTATGTGTCACAATGTAATCCGACTGTTTTTAAACCTTTAAAAGAACTAAAAGGTTTTGAAAAAGTTGAACTAGAACCAAATGAAGAAAAAAAAGTAAATATTACTTTAGACGATTCTGCTTTTCAGTATTATAATGTACAAAATAAAAAGTGGGAAATAGAGTCAGGAGAATATAAAATATTAGTAGGAAAATCTTGTGAAAGCATTGAATTAGAATGTAAGATAAATATTGATTCAAAAGATAAAAAGCCAGAAGAGGATTTTCCAGATGTATATAGAAGCGGAAAAGTTCAAAATGTTTCAGATGAAGATTTTGAAAAATTGCTCGGACAAAAAATTCCTGATAGATATATAAAATTAGAGGATATTTCTGAAGACAATACTTTAGAACAAATTAAAAATACTAAGGTTGGAAAAATTATATATGAAAATCAAATTCAGAAAATGAATAAACTATTACAGGAACAAAATGTAAACAAAGCAACAAAGGTTATGATGGATATGCAAAAACCATTAAAGAAATTTTATGAAAAGAAAAGTAGTAAATATACCAAAGAAATGGTAGATGAGCTAATAAACATAGCAAAGAATGACTTAGATTATAAAGAATGTAAATTTGTAAATGAATATTTAAAATAAAGGAGAATTTAAAATGCTTAGAAGTGTAATTGTATTTTTAGTACATATATTTTCAGTAATTGTATTTAGAGTAAAATTAGTAGGAAAGGAAAATGTTCCAAAAGAAGGAGCATATATTATGTGTGCAAACCATCAATCTAACTGGGATGCACCAATTCTAGTTTCTTCAACTAAAAGAAGAATGCATGTTATGGCAAAAGAAGAACTATTCAAAAATAAGTTTATATATTGGTTAGGTGAAAAGTGCTTAGTATTTCCTGTTAAAAGAGGAAAAATGGATTTAGATTCTATGAAGCATTCTTTAAAAGTTTTAAAAGATGGTGAGATACTAATGCTATTTCCAGAAGGAACAAGAAAAGGAATGGCAAAAAACGGTAGAGCTCAAAATGGAGCAGCATTTATGACGTTGAGAACTGGGGTACCAGTAATACCAGTAAATATTTCGGGAGAGATGAAACTTTTTCACAAAGTAACTATATATTATGGTAAACCATTAGATTTTAGTGAATATAAAACCAATAAACCAGAAAAAGAAGTCTTAGAAAAAGTAAGTAAAGAAATAATGGATAATATTATTGTAGATTTAAAATAGATATGTCACAGCAA
>ULNQ01020409.1_pt1 | contig 30808 bp, 18 predicted proteins | sample 1951951 | NCBI WGS metagenome assembly ULNQ01 (sample SAMEA4835580, study PRJEB28245) | human gut metagenome | biome: gut microbiome; material: fecal sample | place: Denmark | collected 2008
ACTGGAGGTACACGACTGATGAGAAAAGAAATATAGACCATAAAGATATACAAATTGTTCAAGTTATTCTTTAATGATTACTTAGTATCGAAATACCGTTCTATTTTTCAGTCAGTCCCCTGGCACGGAGAAGAGCACCCGGGTCCGGCTGCGCGCCACGGAAGGAGAGGTAGAGGGTCATCGGTTCCTCGCTGCCACCCTTCTCAAGGAAGGTCTGGCGGAACTTCAGAGCCAGCTCAGGATTGTATATGCCCTGCTGCTGGAAGTACTCGAAAGCATCCTTGTCCAGAACCTCGGCCCAGAGATAGCTATAGTAGCCGGCGCTGTAGCCGCTGTTGAAGATGTGGTTGAAGTATGTGGTGCGGTAGCGAGGGATAATCTCGTCGATAAGACCCATCTCACGGCAGACCTTCTTCTCGAATTCAGCCACATTGGCAGCCTGGTCTCCCTCGGAAAGCTTCGCGAGATCCTCCTCGGTGAGTTCGTGCCACTTCATGTCAAGGATGGACGCGGCGCAAAGCTCGGAGGTCATAAAGCCCTGGTTGAACTTCCTGGCATTGTTAATCTTGGCCACGAGGGAGTCAGGAATGACCTCACCGGTCTCGTAATGCTTGGCATATTCAGCGAGAATCTCCGGCTGGAAAGCCCAGTTCTCATTGAACTGCGAGAACGTCTCCACAAAGTCACGGGCGACATTGGTTCCGCTGACGGAAGGATAGTGGCACTTTGTGAGAAGTCCGTGAAGGGCATGGCCGAACTCGTGGAACACAGTCTCGACCTCATCAATGGTGAAGAGGGCCGGGAGAGAGTCGGTCGGAGCCGTCATGTTGCAGACGTTGATGACGATAGGGCGAACGTCATTGCCCTGGGCGTCAACATACTGCTCACGGAAGTTCGTCATCCACGCGCCGCCTCTCTTCGAAGAGCGAGGGAAATAGTCGGTCGAGAATATTCCAAGAAGACTTCCGTCCGCGTCAATGACCTTGAAGGCCTCGACGGCAGGGTTGTAGAGCGGAACATCCTTCAGCGGCTCGACGGAGATGCCGTAAAGCTTGTTGGCGGCGAAGAATATGCCGTTGCGGACATTCTCCATCCGGAAATATGGCTTCGTCAGATTCTCGTCCAATGAATATTTCCGCTGACGTACCTTCTCGGCGTAGTAGAACCAGTCCCAAGGCTCGATCCTCGAACCTGCGGCCACCTTACCGGCCTGGATGTCCTCATCCATAATCACCTGCATGTCAGCCACCTCTTCCTTAGCCTTGGCCACTGCCGGGCCGATGATCCTGTCAAGGAAAGCGTCCACGGTAGCAGGGTCGTGAGCCATCTTGTTGTCCAGCTGATAGGCTGCGAAATTGTCGAAGCCAAGGAGTCTGGCCTTCTCGGCGCGGAGTTTCAGGATCTCAAGGCAGAGAGCCTTGTTGTCATATTCATTACCATTGTTTCCTCTTGAGGAATATGCCTTGAACATCGCCTCGCGGCGGCTTCTGTCCTCGCAGGATGTCATCTCGGAGGTGTAGGATGAGACAGGGAGTCCGAATTGCTCCTTGAACGCGTTGTTCTCGGCCAGAAGGTTCGTGCCGAACTTCTGCTGCGCGGCGGCGATCTTCTGGTTGATCTCCTTAAGCCTTGCCTGGGCGGCCTCCTCCAGATCCACACCGTTGCGGGTGAAACTCTGGTAGAGCTTCTTGAGAACCATCTGCTGCTCTCTCGTAAGTCCGCTCTGGTCAGCGTCATAGACAGCCTTGACACGCTCGAAGAACGCCTTGTTCATCGAGATGTTGTCCTCGTGCTCGGTCATCAGCGCGGTGGCCTCCTCGACAACTTTGTTCATCTCATCGCTGCCTTCTGTCTCCTGAAGGTTGAACAGCACGGCCGTCGTCTTGGTCAAAGTCTTGCCGGACAGCTCGTAAGCCGCCACGGTGTTCTCAAACGTCGGCGCATCCTGATTGTTCAGGATAGCCTCAAGTTCCTTGTTCTGCTCCTCAATCCCGGCCTTGACGGCAGGAATGTAATCGGTAAGCTGAATCTTCTCGAACGGCGGAATGCCGTAAGGTGTGTTCCATTCCTCCAGGAACGGATTGTTCTTTGTCTGTGTGCAGGCTGCCATCATAGCGATCGCTCCTAATGCTAAGATTGCTTTTCTCATAATGTGGTTTAATTATTTAATGATTTCCACTCCTGTAAGATCAATGAGGGTGAACTGTGCATTGCCCTTGTAGATGGTAAGGATGCCCTTGACATTGATTGGGGTCCCGGCAAGCACCGACGGGTCAATCTGGGTGTCTGCGAAACGGGAGTAGCCGCTCGTGCGGATCTGGACGGTCTGGCTGCCCATTTTGAAATACTGGCTTACGGCATAGGCGTCGGCGTTCTTCAACAGGGTAGCCTTGAGTTCCGGATCCGAGATCTTCCTCGAATAGTCAGCCACATCCCCGTCATCGAACTTTCCGGAATTCAGGTAGCCGATGAAACCCTGCTTGGACATCGCCCAGGTCGTTATGCCCCACGTCGGATCCGCGACCGGCTTGTAGTCCTTGCCTGTGCCGGAAAGGAAGATCCTGTTGGACGAGGACTTCTTGTCCTTGTAGGAGTCTATGTAGATCAGGCAGAAGATCTCGTGGGCGTAGGTCAGGCCGTCAAGCTCGACATAGCAGCCGATGTTCTCCTCTTTCAGAAGATCGGCGGCGGAGACTTTCTTAGGCTGCAGCGGAGTGTCAATCTTACCTCTGAATATGTGAGTGTCAATGATGTACTGAACCTCGATGTAGGAGGTCTCATATTCACCGGTAGGATCGGCGTAGCCCAGCTGGATCATTCCGTTGTAGGCGCCGAGCGTGAGGCCGCCGCACTTGACATAGACCCACTGGCCGAGCTTGTAGTCGTTGTAGAGGGCGTTCTTGCCGATCTTCAACTCTATGCCGCCCGTGGCGTCCTGGATGTAGATGCTCTTGTAAACATTGCCGCTGCGGTCATCGGAGACCACCTGCCCTCCGATGACGATGTCCTTCTCGATCTTCACCGGACCGGACTTGTACAGAGCCTTAAGCTGGGCGATGGTCGTGTTGGGGGTCATCGTCACAGGCTCGTAGACATCAGCCTTGCCGTAGTCCGTGGTGAAGACCTGGTCCCACTCCTCGCAGGAGGCGAGGACGAAAATGGCGGCGATCAGCGCGAAATATATTCTTTTCATACCTTGGAATCCTTAGAATCTGAAATAAATGTTCAACATGTAGTTGATTCCGCTCATGTAGAAGTACTTGGAATCAAACCTGTAGAATCTCTCCTTGCTGACGGTGTTGTCCACAAGGCGGGTCTGCTCGTAGCCGCCTGTGCGTACATCCCTGTTGTTCAGGAGGTTCTTCACCTGCATCGAGAAGCCGAGCTGGTACTTTCTCTGAATATACCATGACTTGCCCACGCTGGCGTTCACGAGCATGAAGTTCTTGAACTTCTCCTGCGCGGCCATGTACTCGATCTCCTGGGCGGTCACCTGACCGTCAGGCCCGGCTGTGGCCATGTCCGTCCTGTAGAGAGGGTTCATGCCCAGATAGGAGTTCCCGAAGAAATCCACATCCGCGTCGATGAACCAGTAGTTCTTGTTCCACGCGAGACCAAGGCTGGTCGCAAGCTGCGGGGTACTAGGCACATAGTGCTGCACGGTCTTTCCGTCCACGGTAGGATGGCTCTTCCAGTAAGGAATCGTCACTCCGTAGGTTCCGGCGACATATTCAGCGCTGTTGTCGAAGGTCTGGTACATCGTAGGGTTGGAGGTGTAGATGTACTGGCCGTAGGTGAACACTCCCTGAAGGGAAAGGTTCGGCACCGGAGTCGGCACCTTGAAGCCGAGCTCGACTCCGACGTGCCTCTCGTCGATTCCGGACATCGCGAAGTTGGTGAACGAGTTCTGCGAGTCATCGTAGAAGCTCATCACGTCCGTCTGATCCTTGATGGAGGTGTAGAATCCGGTGACGCGCACATCGTAGCCGGAATTGCTGTAGGCGTAGTTGATGTCCGCCGTCAATGTCTTGATGGTCTTGAGGTCAGGCATCACGGTGTTCCTCGTCCTCGGGGAGATGAACGCCTGGTTGAATGTCGGAGCCTCGGTGATGTAGGCTGCGTCGGCGTAGATCCTGTGGCCTCCGCTGATGAAGTAGCCGAGGTTGATCTTTCCGGATCCCGTCAGGAAGTCCTTCTTGTCGGACTCGCCCTTCGAGGTTATCGGCCTGCCGTCGATCTGGTCGTACTTGGTGATGATTTCCCCATTGTAGGTGAACGGGTTGCCGTTGTCGTCAAGTCCCGGGAAAAGACCCTTCCTCAAAAGACCTTCCCTCCAGAATTTCGAATATCCCAGCCTTCCGGCCACCGTCGCCTCGAAGCCGCCGAACGTGAAACGTCCTGAGGCCCAGGCCTCCGCGCGGCGGACGTGGGCATAGTAGTCGTAGCCGTACTTGTCACCCTGGGCAAGGGTCTGGGCGGCTCCGTTCCTGAGATAGTAGTCCAGATCGTTCTGGATCATCGTCGGATAGGCGGCGAAATCCCTCTCGGCGAACTGGTCGATGTTGACATAGTAGTCTCCGCCGAGCAGGTCGTCCAGAATCTTGTAGTACTCCGTGCGGTTCCACTTGTAGGAGAGTCCTCCGTTGACTGTCAGGAACTTGACAGGATTCCACTTGGCGTTGACAGCGAAGTTGAGGTCGTTCTGGTCCACACGCCTCTCCTCGATCACGTACTTCGAGCGGTTACCTGAGGCGGTGGAGTTCAAGAAGTTCACGGCATAGAGACGATCCCAGTTGATGTGGGTGGTCGATGGGAGGTCGGTCTCCCAAGCCTCCTTCGCCCATGCGTACTTGGCGAAGTTACGACGGTTGTAGTCCGTGTTGTCCATGTAGAAATAGCTCGGAAGGTTCCTGTAGTAGTCAGGACGAGGATCCGGGGCATCGTACCAGTCAAGAGCCGTGTAGCCGTTCTTGCCGAATCTGTAAAGCACTGTGGCCGAGGCCGAGAACTTCTGGGACTCCGGTGTGAAGTCGTACTTGAGGATGGCGATCGGCTCGTGGGTCTTGCGGACGCGGGCGTTGCGCACCTTGCCGTTATAGTAGCCCCAGTTGGAGTTGTACATGTTGTCGCCCATCAGATCGTAGACCTCCTGGGTGGAACCGTTCTGCGCTCCACGCTCGCCAGGGGCGGCCATGAATGTGAATCCCAGCTTATGCTCCTCGCCGAACCTCTTCTCCACGGCTCCGTAGTAGCCGAACGAGCGGTAGAAAACACCCTTTATCCAGTCATTTCCGCCAAGCCTCGCCGATGCGCTGAAAGCGTAGGACCAGCCGTTGTCCAACTGTCCGGAAGCGTAGGTCAGCATCAGGCGGAGCCTGTACAGAGCGCTGTTGGTCAGCACGCTTCCTCTCCAGCCTGTGCGGACGGAAGAGGCCATCGGCATGATGTTCGTGAGGCCGTTGTAGCCGCCGAATCCGAAATCGGAGACCTCGGCTCCGTTCACGGACTCCTTGCTTCTGGTGGCCTCGTTGAGACCGCTCCAGAGGGAGTACGGCGTGTAACCCGTGATAGCGTCGTTCATCCTCACGCCAGCAAGATAGACATCCTGAGACTCACTGGAATAGCCGCGGACACGGAAGCGCACGGAACTGAAATTGTAGCCGGCCATGTTGTTGAACACATCGTTCTGGCCGAAAAGGATGGTAGGGCTGTCCTGGTAGCCGGAATCGTCCATGTCGAACTCGGAGAAACTGGCGTCGTCCACCTCGGCGACCTTCGTCACCGGAGTCAGGGAGAGGTTGAACATATTCTTGACATAGCCGTCATTGACGGTCACGTTCACTCTGGACTGGAGATAGTCCGGGCTTTCGATGACAAGGTCGTACATTCCGTCCTTCAGGTTCCCGATCTGGAATGTTCCGTCCTGTCCGGCCTTCACACGGGCGACTTCCTTTCCTTCTGAATACAGGATCAGATCCGCTCCGTCAATGGTCGCCTTGCTCAAGCGGCTGACGACCGTACCTTTCACGCCACCGGTGTAGTTCTGGGCCGATAAAGTCAGAGCCAGAAACAGAGCCGATGCGGCAAGGAATATTCTTTTGTTCATATTTATTGAATATTAACTATTTATCCATTTGGAGGGTCACTTCGACAAGCTCAGTGACCGAGCCTCTGCGGTCACTGCACTTTCAGTCACCGAGATTGTCGAAGTGCCGAAGCGACTGAAGTAACTACTTGTTACTAATGACAATATAGGTCGGGTAGTGGTCGCTGTAGCCGCCGACGTAGGATCCGGATGAATATGTCCGGAACGGCGTACCCTTGTACTGTCCTGTCTGCTGAACCATGAACGGCTGGTTGAAGACGCGTCCGTAGTACTTGCCCTTCACGATCGGAACAATCCTGAGCGTCCCCTTCGGAGCGTTCACAAGCGCCTCGTTCGCAAGGATGATGTCGTAGATGTTCCACTCGCCACGATAGGCCAAAGAGCCGTAACCGGCTTTCAACATTGAGGTAAACGGAGAGAAGAAGTCCATCTTGCCGACTTCGGAGACATTCTCCTTGCCGTGCATATAGACGGCCATGCTCTCGTCCGTAGGGTTGTCGTTCATGTCACCCATCACCACGATCTTGATCCCGGGATATTCATTCATCAGTTTGGCGGAGTTCTCGTAGATGATTTCCGCGCCACGGCTCCTAAGGTCGCTCCCCTTGCCTCCGATCCTGGATGGAAGGTGGGCGACGAAGAACGCGAACATCTCGCCCTTGATCTCGCCCCTGACCATCAGCACATCACGGGTGCGGAAGTGTCCCTGAGACTCCTCGTCCATGTCGAACTTTATGTCCTTACTGTTGAAATCAAACGGAATGGATTTGCTTTCAATCAGTTTGAACTGCTCCGGCCTGTAAAGCAGGGCCACATCGACGCCTCGCCTGTCCGGACCGTCATAGTGCACGATCTGGTAGTTCGCGTCGGCGATCTCCTTCTGGCTCACAAGATCCTCAAGCACATGGCGGTTCTCAACCTCGCTCAGGCCCAGAACCGTGTGGAAAGCCTTGTTCTCGTCAGCCATCGCCTTGATCACCGTGGCGATGTTGCGGAGCTTGCGGTTGTACCGCGCGTCAGTCCAGCGGTTTGCCCCGTCGGGGAGATATTCATAGTCATTCTTGCCCTCGTCGTGGTAGGTGTCGAAGAGGTTCTCGACATTGTAGAAGCCGATGACATACCCCCTCGCGCCCTTGTCCCCCTTGGCGCAGGCCGTGGCGGCCACAACCAGAAGCAGCAGAGCGGAATAAAGTATTTTTCTCAAACGCATATCAGTTTTGTATTATTATTCATGAATATGTCGGTTCCGCCGGGGCGCTACCTCCACCACCAGGCGACATCCTTCGGATCCTCGGCCTCGATCCTTGCCGTAGTCTCCTCGCCCACCTTGGCAGGCAAGTTCACGAAGAAATCTATTCCTGTCTTCTTCTCAAGGTCATCTACTGACATTGAATATTCAGATGTGATTCTTTTGTCGCTATATACCTTATGGTCAAACAATATGGCGCAGGCAGAGTAACCCGAATAGCCAAATGTGGAGTTCGCTCTATAGCGGAGGACTACCTTGTAGTAGCCTGTCGGGACGGTGACCTTCTTGCCATTGTTGTCAAGGGCGTACTTGACGGTCTCTCCGTCTTTGTAGTCTATCACGCAACCGGTCACGACATAGAGGGTGTCTGATTCGTTGGCCCAAGAGCGCACCTTGCCCTCCAGGTTCGCCCATATTCCTCCGTTGAACCCATTAAGCTGCGGGGTCATATTTGTCCCGTAAAAAGTCATAGCGTTAGGATTCTTCTGTGGATCGGCACCTTTAATGTTTGGCCTGTCCGCAGACGGGAGCTGATGCCCTCTGTCATACCTTCCGCTGTTTCCGACCGAATACCCACGGAAATGCAGCACAGGTTGCTTATCCTCATCAAGCAGAGGATCCAGTCCCCATGCATCCGATCTGGAGCCGGTTCCGACATTCCATCTGCTGAGCGGATATGCCACCCACGGAGCCACAAGATTGTCGTAGTCCCAAATGAAGGAATAGTTCCGCGTCTTTACAGAGCCGATCGTCATCGAATGGGTAAATGCATCCGCACCGTCTGGAATCGCAGGGAGCTCCATCCATCCTGTCTTCGGTGAGAGATTGCCCCCTGAAGAAGATGAAACTTGACCTTTTTGTGTCAGGACAACTGAATCCTCACCAGCCTTAGAAGTCACGATGATTGTGGCCACACGCCCTTCGTCAGAGTTGTTCGGAGACACTTTCATCACGACATTACAGTCGCCATCGCCGGAGGTCTGGTCAAATGTGACCCATTCGACTTCACCGCCATATTCAGAAACAACAGACAGTTTCCAGGTGATGTCCGACTTAACATAGAGGAATTGAGAGCCGCCTATCGCTTCGACAGTCGGGCTTCCAATTTCAATAGTCGGTGGATTCGGCTTTACTTCCTCCGAGGGATCACATGACATAACCGACAAGGCAGCAAGGCAGCACAGGCCAACGAGCATAGTAATATGTCTCAACGCAATTTTCACAAACGTTAATTATTTAAGAGAGCAAAAGGGCTGCCCGTGCTTGCGGGCATCCCTTTTATGTTCGTTATCAATTTATCATTTATTTTTCAACCTGAATGCCAAAGAGAATGACTCTACAGTCCGTACCTTTGACTGACTTAACGGTAATCGTCATGTCAGCAGGAAGAGGATTCCCACCATTGAGGGCAGCGATGTCGATTGTCTTTTGAGAATCTGTTGTAACATCGTTGATTGTGTATGGTGTTCTGTTCGTACATCCAGGATTGGCTGCCAGACTAATAGCATCACCGATAGCGACTCCATTAAATTCTGCGGCGACACTTGCGGTTTTACCTTTCCAAGCCAGACCATAGAAAGAGATTTTCTTTGTCCCAGCAGGAATCACAAGCATAGCGGATCCGGTCACACTACTTGTACCAAGTTTTAAGACAGGGACATCCTTGACACCGTTAATGGAGGCTTTCTCTGAATATGATTTATTATTTTCATTTGCCGTCCAAGTGACATTGCTAGAGTAATCATCAGCTGCGCCTACAGCCTTATGGGTAAGTGTGACCGTGTAAGACTTAATAGTCACATCGGCTGTTGTGGCCACTGTTAGCTTGACCACCTTATCCTCATCTGTAGTGTTTACGGCGAACTTCACTGTCACCGTGGCATCTGCATCTCCTGAAGCCGGCTCTACAGCATAGGCTGAATTGTCTGAGGTTACTGTCCATGCGACATTAGCCTTGACCTTGAATGTGGCGGAAGTCTCCTCTGCCTTTGCGGATATGGAAGTTGAACTTACGGAGAATTTCAGGCCAGAGTCACCCTTGCCGTTGATGGTGATGACAGAACTGCCCGAATTAATCTCCGGGGTCTTGCCATTATACATTATCAGTTTGCCAAGAACAACAATCTCATCACCTACTTTCAACTGATCAGCGGAAGTGAACTTTTCTCCTCCATAATAATAGCCACGGAAAACCATGAACTCATTAGTGGATGTGCCGTCATCAGAAATGTAGTAGGTGTAGTTACCATAATCCGCCGCGAACACATCCAGTTTGGAAATCTTACCTTTCACATAAACATTATCCGCTGGGATATCTCCGGAATGAATGATGTTCAATGATTTGGCAACATTGTAAGGAGAGGCTTCGGTGCCTTCTCCGGAAGCGCCAGGCAAATCCACCCAAGAACCGCTTGGCTTGAACCTTTCCCCGGTCAGCCCAGCGTAATCGCTGACATCGCTGAAAATCAACTGGATGGTCTTGTCGAAAATCGCGGCTATACCCTTTATGGAGCCAGAACCTTGAGGCACCGCTTCTGACTTGAAAGAGGAATATTTGCTGGATCTCACCTCAAAGATATTGCCGTCCTTGTCCACAATGTTGATGCTGCTGTGCTGATCATTCTGAACCCATGTCTTGGACAAGTCGGAATCCAGAACCTGAACACCGCTCAACTCGACATACTGGCTTTCATACTTGTTGGCAAGGAAATCCTTGATGGCAACAGTCTTGGCAACAATCTCATTGTCAGAACCCAACAGAGTAACCTTATCTGGAGACAGCCCGTTAATCTGCTTGAGACCCATATATTCGGTGATCTTCTGGCCGGAGAGATCCACCGCTACTTTGTCGCCACGAGCGAACTTGCTGTCAGAACTCAAATACAATTCTATACCTGCCGTCTCATCCTGAAGAACAACTATCTTTTTGGAAGTAAAGTTGTTCAGACTTGGATTGGAGATCACAACGCCGCTTATGACTGTACCGGCTCCCAACCCTGTGTCCAATCCCTTGGCCAGCACATCGCTGATTGAGGTATAGTGAACCTCCTTGCCTTTTTGGTTAACGGTCAATGTTCCGTCAACAAGTCCACAGGAGAAGGTCACTTTGCCAGTACGGGCCATTCCTTCGACACCATTCACCTTATTCTCAGTAACCTTTATTTCAATAGTGACAGGATCATTTGATGCCTTACCGCTGGTCGGCAGCACAGAAATCCACTCCTTATCGTCAGATGAAATGTTAACGATCCAGTCTCTGTTTGCCGTTAACTCAATAGTTGTGGTAGTTCCGGTCAGTTCTACTGAAATCTCGGACGGTTCAAGTGTGATTTGAGGCACACCGAGATCCTCTTTCTTGTCATCACAAGCCGTGGCCGCGAAAGCAAGGGCCGCCACAGACATGATGAAGCCTAAAAATCTATTTGTTTTCATATTCATTAGTGTTAATAAATGTTCCACTCATTATGCAGCTCCGGCACTTCCCCGCTCCAGTCCTTCCTTTACCGGCACTTCTATCGATACTTCGACACCATCCACCCCCGCAAACTCAGCTGTCGCATCCAGGCGACCGGCTATTCTTCCCCACAAATTCTTTGCCTGTCAAGCAGTCCGCTAAGTTACGACTAAATATTCAATTAAAAAATATGCCCGGACTGCGAGAACTATCGCAACATGTTATTTACTTACTTTCAAAGATTTCCAAATAGCCACCGGGACAAATGAGATGGCGGCATTTCAGAGTTGACTGTCATTCAGTGCGTTATACGCCACGGGACTCTGCCAGTGTCATTGCGTACTTTACGCAGCGGAATATACGCAATAATATTCATTCTTCCCAGACAGCCTTTGAATGTGTGAGTGAAATGCCCCTCCCCGCTCACGAAAGGCAGGGAAAGAGATCCCTCGTGAGCGAAGATGTCCTCTTCGCGCACGAGACCAATGAATATAGCGACCTCGTGAGCAGATGGCCTGTTCCCGCGCACGGCCTTCTCTTACAGATCAAGGTCGAGCTCAACGGGGCAGTGGTCGGAGCCGAGGATCTCGGTGTGGATCTCGGTGGCTGCGATCTTGTCCTTGAGGGAGTCGGAGACGAGGAAATAGTCCAGCCGCCATCCGACGTTCTTCTCGCGGGCGTGGAAGCGGTACGACCACCAGGAATATTTCACCTCGTCCGGGTGCTGTAAGCGCCAGGAGTCAGTGAAACCAGAGTCCAGAAGCCCGGAGAACTTGCCGCGTTCCTCATCGGTGAACCCGGCGTTGCGGCGGTTCGTGTCCGGATTCTTGATGTCTATCTCATTGTGGGCCACGTTCATGTCACCGCAGACCACCACACCCTTCCGGGCGGCGAGGCCGGCAAGATATTCCCGGAAATCATCCTCCCACCGCATCCGGTAGTCGAGCCTCCGAAGACCGTCCTGAGAGTTCGGCACATAGACGCAGACGAGGAAGAACTCCGGCATCTCCAACGTGATGACGCGCCCCTCGTGGTCGTGTTCCTCAACCCCGATGCCGTACGTCACGGAGAGCGGCGTGTGCCTTGAATATATCGCCGTCCCGGAATACCCTTTCTTCTCCGCCGAGTTCCAGTACGACGTGTACCCCAGAAACTCCAGATCCAGCTGCCCCGGCTGCATCTTCGTCTCCTGCAGACAGAAAAAATCCGCGTCCAGCGTGTTGAACACCTCATCAAACCCTTTCCCGGCGCAGGCGCGAAGCCCGTTCACATTCCAACTTATGAATTTCATACCATCTCAAATTATCGAATATCCATTTTCCCGTAAAGATACCGAATATTTCCGTCATATTCATCCGAACAGGTCAGCCAAGGTCGCCTCGTTCTGGACCACGCCGCTATATTCATTGGGCTTCAGGCCATAGGTTGTGATGAAGACAAGGTGGATGGTCCGGCGAAGCTTGAGGGAGTCGCGGAAGGAGTTGATCTTGTTGTCCAGTTCCTGACGGTATTTTTTTGTGATTGAGAAAGGGCCTTCCCAGAATTTGATCTCGCAGAGGTCTATGACACGGTCGGCGCGGCTTATCACCATATCAATCTGAGCGCCCTCCGAGCGCCAAGACGAAGTTTCCGTCATAATACCCTGAATACCAAGTGTTTTTTCCACCTGAACATGATGGTACATGCACAGTCTCTCGAACGCGATTCCTGCCCAAGCATTATGAAGGGTGGTGCCGGTCTGGTAGGACCAGAAAGATTTGTCCGAAGTGCCATATTTCTTGATGAACTTGTAGTAGAAGATTGTGTAGAAATCCGTCAGTTGATAGACAGCATCATTTTCTTTTTTACCGAAGGCCTTATATTTCCGGATTATGTCGCAGTCATCCAAGTCAGACAGGATAGTGCTAAGGCCTCCTCCGTCAGGAAGCCCTGTCGCCGCGATGACCTCTTTTCTGGTCAGGCCGGCGTTTCTGCGGCTGAGCGCCTCGATCACTTTCATATAGTCCTCGCTATTCTCAAACAGGGAGGCGTACAAGTTGTCGAACTCTCCGTCCAGTTTGCCTTTCCTTTTGAAGAACATTTCGTCCACATTCTGCGCGAGATTTTTCCCTTTCTCAAAGAGGCTGAGATAGTAAGGAATCCCGCCCATGATCATGTAACATTCCGCGATATCCTTCTCATCAAGGCTGATGCCGGCCGACTTGAAATAGGCCTTGCACTCCGCCAGATTGAACGGTCTGAGGTAGATCTTTCCTGTCACCCTGTTATGCAGACCGCCTTTGTTCCGGAGGATCTTCTTTGTTATCCACGATGTGGCGGAGCCGCAGACAATCAGCATAAGATTGTCTTGCGTGCATCCCCAGTCATTCCAGAAATGCTCGAGGGCCACAACCAGATCGCATCGATTGGTGTACATGAACGGCAACTCATCAATGAACACGACCTTGCGTCCATTCACCTTTGAACTTTCGATAAGCGTCTTCAAGAAGCCAAACGCTTCCATCCAGGATTTCGGGTAAGGGCAAAGGGGCGAGCCCTGTTTTTTGAGAGCCTCTCCGAAATTGACAAGTTGTGCGGCCTTGTCCTTGACCGCAAGCCCGGTCACCTTGAAAAGGAATTTATTGTCGAAGAACTGGTTCACCAGAAAAGTCTTTCCCACGCGCCGTCTTCCATAGACAACAACAAACTCTGATTTTCCGGAATCATACAATTTCCGGATTTGCCCAATCTCTGATTTTCTGCCTATTACCTTCATGATATTTATTGGTAACCTTGCGCAAAGTTAAAAAAAATCGACTTTCCGCAAGGTTTATTATGAATAACTCTGCTGTAAGTCGATAAAAAATGGGCTTACCGCAGAGTTTGCTTCAATTGGCTTATAGATGAAATATCTAACTCAACTAAACGTTCTTGGATTCGACCGTCTCCGACAAGATCATCCGTGTCGTAGATCTGCCGAACATCCGACTCTGTCGGAGGACATCCTCTACAGATAATCGCTGCCGCCGTAAGGACTGAAGATCCTTTCGACAGGCCTGGCTGTTGCGCTTGTGGAATTCGTTCAGATAATGCGGTGCCATCGTTAAATATTACAAGTCATCTTTTCGAAGCGCTGTCATTAATCCGTTCATTGATGAGTTCGATCAATTCCCTTACGGTGATCAAAACAGGCTCCATTTCTTCTTTACAGGTATAATAAAAGACATCATAGTCACAATTCTCCCTTATAGACCTCATTTGAGAAAGAACCTTTGAATATTTCGGATCAATTTTTCCTGTAATAACATACTCCCGGCCAAACTCGGTAATAAGGCCACTATGAGTCTTGGGCAAAAATCCATCATTAACCATCATCGCCATCACTGCGTGATAAAGCGCATAATACGCCCTGTTCGCCACCACGTTCCACATTTCCAACCTTGCCAATTCTTCGGCATCAGTCAGAAATTTCAGAGCTTTCACCATTTCCTGATCAACAATCACCCGTCTCTCCTCTTCATTCATGGTTAAATAATTTTTATTGAGTCTGTTTGAACATTATGATAGAACAAAGTGCCCTTACGGTTGTTCCAATCGTTTTCCGTGTAGATGACAGGCACAAAATCAAGACCTAACTTCCATCCAAGGAGGGTCAATGGATATATCACACTGTCGTAGTCGCTTTTCTCAATTCTGTCTTTTTGAAGAATGACCAGAAAATCCCAATCCGAATCTGCTCTGAAGTCGCCCCGTGCCCGTGATCCGAAGAGAAAGACGCGCCCGCCCTGCGGAACAGTCTCATTGGCGACCTTCCGCACCTGATCAAGCACCTGTGACAAATCTTCTCTCATAACTGCAAAGAAAATGATTTTCAATGAATATTACAAATCCGTGAACTGATGGACGATAGATGATGTCGGCATATTAACAGGTAAAAAGAATTTTGATATTTCCATTAAAATGTTATTATTTGCAATAAACACATATAGGCTATCGAATGCTTACGCTTAGCGCCTGAGGGAACTTCGACAGGGTGGTGCTTTACAGAAAAATCCGGGTGGCCTGTGGGGAGGTCGCCCGGATTGGGAAAGGGACGCCAAGGGGTCACTTCCTTTTCAGGAGAGGGACACTGGCATATTCATAACTACTTCTTGATGAAAGTAATGCCATCGTTATTGTTGAACTTGTTGCCCTGATAAACAGCATCCCAGTTCGTACGGACATTCGCAGAGCTGATGTCAGCTGACTTGGACACGGCCACAGTGATCGCACAAATCGCATTAGCGGTTTTCTTAGCATCAGTGTTAAGATACTGAAGACCAGCCGAAGAGTTAGGCGAGTAATTCAAAGTGGTGAAGTCACTGCTTACAGTGAACCAGAGCCAAGTGTAGTCAGCTGTGTCGGTCGTTGAAAGATCCGGCTGAACAAAGTTCCAAGGTTCGGCCCAAAGTGATTTTGGAGTAGTTGTACCCATACCTGGCAGGAAGCAAACATACGGATAATCCGCAAGTTTACCGCTGTTATGAAGCTGACCAGCTGTGGATCTTGCGTCAAGGAACATTCCGACACGAGCCGTCATAGCCTCGTAGTCAATCGCCACAGTAGCATCCATAATTCCGTCATAGTACAAGCCTTTGACACCTATCTGATTAGTGTAGGTCTTGCCATCAACATCCTGAAGTGTCTCACCCTTCAACGGCTCTCCAAACACAATACCAGCAGTCTCGACAGCCGCCGAATTATCAGAAGACGCATAAGGAGAGGTGGCTGTACCAAACCTCTTTGACCAAAGGCTATAGTTGCCCTTGAAGTCAGCAGGACCGATCTGAAGCGCCTCAAAAGTAGAGCCGTTGGCGAAGACGAGCTTGGCGGAACGAGGTTTACCTGTCTCGTTCTTGGTCCAGGAAATCTTCCCATCCGCGTAAGAAAGGAAGCCTTCAGTGACAGCGGCGGCGCCACCGTTAGGGAATTCAACAGAACCGGCCTCATCAGCGATCCACTTGGTTTCCATGGGCACCTTTGTCACAGCTCTTTCCACAGTGTAGGCCTTTCCTGCGGCAATTGTCGCAGAAGGCTTAAAGTCAGCGAGGAAAGAGTCCTTATCAATGGTCACGAATATCTTTGAGTTCAGATCGTCGGCGGCCCAGACAGCGGCGTAGGCGGTGACAACACCGTTGGCTACAGTCGCACCAAGATTCAGATCACCCTCCTCACTCTTGGTGCCGAGAACGCCACCCGAGATGTGGAGTTTATTGTGGATCTTACCGCTTGTCAAATTGACTGAGACAGCGGCCTTCGGGTCAACTTCAGTTCCTTCCGGAAGAGCGAGGCTGAACTTCAGCAGACTTGTCTTGTAGGAGAAAGGAATGCTGGCCGCAAGGGCGTCAGGGTTAGTGGAGGTCAGATCCTTGAAGTCAACGGCTCCGTAGATGACCTGATTGTTCAGGGCTGCGGTGAGGTTGGCCTGTGAGCTGATGTCGGACACAATGTCGTCACCACCATCGAAGTTCGTGGTGTTGGCGGTGTTCGCAAGATAAGCGATGATCTTTGTGGAGCCTTCAGGGATGGACACAGCGGGCTGGCGGAAGCAAGCCGTCTTACCGTCAAAAGAGATAGATTTCGGATCGATGGCAAGTTTCGTCACCGGTCCGGCTACCGAATTGTCAGCCTTGGCGAAGTATGCCCAAACCACATCGTCGTTGTTGAATCTTGCCTTGTAGCTGCCGTCCGTAGCCTCTGAATATGAAAGGCGGGTGGCCGGATCTCCAAGTGTTGCGGTGATCGTCAATGTCTTCGCACCGTTCTCAGGAGCCACGACCTCGTTCTCAACCTTGTTGCAGGCGAGAAGCGAAGCGGCGAGAGCGAATATTGTCAATATTTTCTTGTACATAGTATTATCCTCCAAGATTAAAGTTTACCACCGTTGCCAAGGTCAAGGCCGTCGCCGATGCTGACCTTGCCGGTAAGAGAGTATTTAGGTCCAGTGGTCCAATCATAATAGAAGTCGTTTGTCGGCCACATAGCGTTAAGAGCATCAACAACATTGGTGCAACTTACGTTATTAACCTTAACCGCAGCAGCCAAGACACCTTCAGCGGTCGCTGAGCAGACTGTACCTTCTGTAACCTTTCTGGCTGACTCCGTGCCAATCGCATTCGCGGCCACACCTTCAAGATAGTATGAATATGAGCATTCAGCGTTGGCATTCAAAGACTTACCTGCAATTGCACCTAAAGTGAGTTCTACATTCTCTACAGGTGAACCAGAAACAGGTGTAACGGTTCCACTTGTGTAGCAATTGTAGATACGTCCACCACTGAATGCACCTGCTATTCCTCCTACTAAAGGTTTTGCTGTTGCGGCATTCGCATATTTGACAGCACCTGTATTCAGGCAATTGTCAAGACGAGATCCGCAACCTCCTACTGTCTGACTAGTGTGTCCGCCGCCAAGAATACCACCCGCTATGTCTGAATTTGTGATGATCTCACCGCGGTTTTCGCAGTTATTGATGTCAGTACGAGACTTTGTGCCTCTTCCATCAAAACAACCCATAATACCACCGACAAACTGACCACCGTGAATTTTACCAGTGTTAAGGCAGGCGTAAATCGGAATCGCAGTCCAATTGTTATTATCATAGGACTGACCTACAATACCACCTACATAAATACCAGACTGCGCTACGGAACCACCTTCCTTACCGGTCACAGTGACATCACCATTATTTGTACAATAGTAAATCTCAACCCTGTTCGGCGCATTTGAGAAAGACCAGGTATGACCTACAATACCACCTACACCCTGGGTGCTGCCCTCGGTACCGGCGACATTGACCTTACCGTTGTTCACACAATTCTTGATCGCGATGACTCTTTTTCCTGTCTTGCCGGCCGACCTTGCAGAACCGACAATACCGCCGGTCCAACCAGATTTGAATGTGCCATTGACCTCACCATCGTTCTGGCAATTCAGGATGTTTGCATTGTCCCATGCGGATCCGACAATACCACCATTGACTCCGGATCCGTTACTTGAGACAGTACCAGTGTTCGAGCAATAGGAGACAGTGTACCAGCTTCCGTGTCCGAGGATACCGCCGCCCTTGTTGACACAAGTGACAGTCCCTGAGTTGGAGCAACGGCTTACAAAAGAACCATTCGCAAAGCCGACGATACCGCCGACTCCATTTAAATCAACGCCTTTGTCAGAAATATTATTGTTGGTCAAAGTGGCTTCAACCGCTCCGGAATTCTTTGAATTGGTGATGTTTCCTGTCCTGACAGAACCGCAAATACCTCCTACAGAACGGCCACCCTTGATGTTTCCCTCGTTTGAGCAATTATCAATAGCGAAGTTAGATTTGGAATCCACCCAACCGGCGATGCCTCCGACATAGCTGCTTGTTGATGTCACATTAGCCTTGTTGACGCAATTGGTGATCTTAGCACCGTTATCCGCATTGACGAGACCGCAGACACCGGCAGCGTCATCAAATGTTGAATTGACAGTACCCTCTACAGTAACATCGTGGATGTTGGCGCCCTCGGCGATGGCTCCGAAGAGTCCGCAGGATTTTCTGGCTGTCTGGTTGATGTTGAGGCTTACGGTCTTGCCGTTACCGTCAAAATCACCGATGAACTGCTTCTTGACATTGATGGAGGCATCGTAGTAACCGACAGGAGTGGTTACATTCTTGATGTTCTCCATCAGTCTCACATACTGATCCTTCATATTGTTACCGTCGTTCACATAATAAGCGAAAGCAAGGAAGTCAGCAAGGCTGGAGATCTGCCAAGGGTTACCCTGTGCGCCTTCTCCGGCAAGTGGCTTAAGAGCATCACCGATAGTTCCGAGATCATAGTAGGCATTGACAGCCAGTTCCTTGTCGGAAACCGTGGATTTACTCTCACTGGCGTTGTGAAGGTCAAGTGTAACGGCGGTCATAGTGAAACCTGCCGTGTAAGTTCCAGGAATGACGGTGGCATAGAAAGCGTTACCATTGTTTCCATCGACAGCGACAGTGACATCTGATGAATATGTGTTACCCTCGATTGTGCTGACAACAGGAGAACCTGATGTCATGTCAACACTGAAAAGTCCGGAAACCTTGTTGTTCACAGAGTTGATAGACACAACCTTCACCGCAGCTGCGGCATCGGCTGAAACCTTGAAGCGAAGGACTGACGTGACGTTCTTCATCTTCACATAGCGGTCTTCGGCGACGGCGCAAGCGATATTGGCACTGCCGAACAATCCATTTTGGTTGCTCGGAACCTCAAGAGTGAACTTCCCGTCCTTGACTTCTTTGGCGGCGGTGCAAGGATAGACAACATATATCTTACCCTCAAGAGTGGTGCTGAACTCGAAATATCTCTGACCGGCGAACTTGGAGTCAACCGTAAGGGTGTCTGATTCTGTTCCGTTGGTGACGAAAATCTTGTCACCCTCTGACCAGACTGTCTTACCCTGCTTGGTGATGTCGGTCTTTGTCTGGGTCTCCTCGTCAAAGGAGCAGGTGAAGGTCCTGAGCTCTCCTCTGGTCTGCCCGCCATCGAGAACCTCTTCACGGGCGCAAGCCGCTGAAGCTATCGCAAGAGCGGCCACGAAAAGCATTTTTATAGTCTTTTTCATCTTGTATTCAATTAAGGATTACTTGTTCCAGTCCCAACTCGGTTTGTCATAGTCCTCTGTACCGGATGAGTTGTCCGGCTGGGTTGGCTCCTCGCTCTTCTTTACCTCGACCTTGAGGATCTGCCAGGTACCGGCCTTCTTGCTCTCGTCGCTGACATACTTGAAAGCGATCTGGATTACAGAACCAATGTAAGAGTCAAGTTTGATCTCCTCGGAAGTCATCACCTCTGAACCGAGTTCATCAGGATAGGAGAATGTGATGGCTATCTGATTCCAACTGCCTCCATCCTTTCTTACCCAAAGGGAAGTCTGCTCTTTTGCAAGCTCGATGCCGGCGAAATCTCTGACAATGTGATCGAACACAAGGATAGGCTTCTCGGCGTTCTTAAGGTCAATCTTCTCTGTGTAGAGAGTGGCCTCGGTTGTGTAGTCGGCGTTCTTGTAGCCGGAAGCTCTCCAACCTGTCGAGGCGCTCCAAGACCAAAGTGCGTCAAACGCATAAGGGAATATCGCATTGTTGACAACCACCCCGTTCTCGGCGGTTTTGTAGTCGGCGGTGTAAGGGAATGCCTTCGTAGCGGCCGTGTCAGGGCTTGGCTCTGAATATTCCTCATACTTCACAAGGTAGGCATAGACAAACTTGCCGCCCTCATAGTAACCGATGATCGTGACTGTGCCGCGCTCCTTGACATTGTCAAGCTTGCCGCCCTGGGTGCCGTAAGCGACCTCAGAGGCACTGAGACCTGCGACCTGAACGGAGCCGGTGCCGTCAACGAGGTTGAACGAGCCATCGGACTTGAGGCTCTTCACAACTCCGGTGAGCTGGAAGCGCTGGTATTTGTAGATGTTCGCCAACTTGCTCATCGACGAAACGTCGATGGTCTGTACCTCAGGGATATATGCTTCCTGATTGATGGTGAGTTTCGCGGTGAGGGCACCGTCGGTCTGCTTGAATGTGACAGTGGCGGTGCGTTCCACATCCTCGTTCTTTGAGACGGTGACTTTCACAGGCTGGAGTTCCTTGGAAGGATCTCCCGCCATTGGTTCAACCTTAACCCAGGACGCCGAGTTCTCAACGGTCCATTCGACCGTGGCGGTGAGGTTCACTGTCTCGGAACCTCCGTCCACCTTGAAATTCAGCTCACCCGGATTAACCTTAACTGCAGGATCGCCGTAGCCGGGATCCTTTTTGCATGAGGAAAACGCGAAAATCGCGAGAACCGCTGCGGTCAGTGTTAACAAGTGTGATTTCATTGTGAATAAAATTTGTGATTAGAGATTAATGTTTTCTGAATATCATTTCCTGTTGAATACGACCCCAATGTTGCCGTTGTCAACATTAAATTGGTAAACATAGTTGTAGCCTGTCAGATTGCTGCCAAACTTGGAGTTGGCCGCAGTCACATCCTCAGCCTTGAACGACACGACAGAAATCCCGATGATGTACGGGCCATAGCCCTTAGGATTGCTTGTTGACAAGGTCTGGGCTTTTGCCGGCGTGTAACTGAATGTCGTGAAGCTGGAATTCACATCAAACCAGATCCATTCGTAGTCAGGATCACCAAGGTCAGGCGTGTTGAAGTACCAAGGAGCCTTGAAACTGCCAGGAGTCCATGTCTTGCACATCTCCGGAAGGAATGCGACATAAGGCGCGGAGGCATCAACCGGAGACGGATCTTTCTGAGCCTTGCGCGCATCTGTGAACACACCGAAACGGACAGATTTGGCTTCATAGTCAATCTCCACAGCAGCCTCGGCTATCAATCCCTTATGGTACAGACCGTCAATTCCGAGATTGTTCGTATGGGAGGCTCCTGTGCCATCCTTCAACGTTTCCCCTTTCAGCGCACCTCCAATTGTTACATCAATAACTTTCTTATCCGTCGCCACAGCCTTGGAGCCTTCGTTGTTGAACATCTTGGAAGTCAATGAATATTCTCCTTTGAAATCCTCCACCGAAATCTGGGTCACAGAATATGCCGTGCCGTCCGGAAGCGTGATGGTCGCCGTTCTTGGCTTGCCGGTGGTGTTGGCGGTCCAAGAGAGCGTGCCATTGGAATATGTCAGCCAATCTTCCGAAGCGTTGCCGCTGCCTCCGGAGACAGACTTGCTTCCAGCCTCATCATTTGTCCAAAGACTGTTGGATGTAGAACCAACCTGAAAAGTCTTCTTGAGCGGTTTCGCGGCTGCGTCCCAAGAGTCGAAAGCCTCAAGGGTCAGCTCGTAAGTCCCATCCGTGACGTTGCCGAGTGAGCGGGTCCATTCCTTCCTCATCCCGGAGGTCTTGGCGCTCTTGTAGAAGTCGGCGAGTATCTTCATGGTCGTCACGACAGCGGCACCCTTCTTGAGGGTGAGCACGTAATGATGCACGAACTCGTCATCCGTGCCGGCGGCCCACTTAGCCGTGGCGATTCCATCTGTAACATCAACGTTTAACGTTGACAGTGACGGAGCCGCGTTGGCAAGGCTGAGTGTCGTGTGATTGTATTTCGTCAGGTGCCCCTTGTCGGATGTCGGATAAGAGGACACGATAGGTTCCCCGATGACATCTTTGTTGTAGAAGTCCATCCTCAGCACACGCATGTTGCCGCTGGCGTCGAACTGGAGCAGGTTGCCCTGCGAGAAGTCGTTGCAGTCCTTCATCACGGTGGCGCTGGACATATCCTCGTACTTGCCGTTCTCAAGCGCCATATAACGTACAGAGGCGCATCCGAAGACGGAGAAATCGCCCTGCCATACACTGCGAGGGTCGTTCAGAGGGAAATGGAGGTGGCCACCGAACACAATCGCCTGAGGATATTTCCTCAGTACCGGCGTCAACGCATCGGTCGCCCAGTAATGCGAAAGTGTGGACTCCCATATTCCACCCTCCTCGCCCAGACGGCTGCCATAGACGGTGTTCTTGATCATCGGATGGGTGATCACGATGACATATTTCTCAGGCTCGGCCGAGGTGATGGCGGCCAACTGGTTGTCAAGCCAAGTGACGACCGTCGGGTCATAGACAATCGGCTGGTCTCCGTTCGGAGAAACGCACAGGATGTGATAATCCCCGATTACGCAGTGACGTGCCTCGTACTTTGTCCTCATCTCCTGATCCTGGTCTGTCTGGAAATAATCGTTTCCGAACATATTCCTCATATAAGCGACATCCGAGACCATTGTGGAGGCCCAGGCATATCGAGGAACATCGTGATTACCAATCGTGTAGATCATCGGAGTCTTCTTCACGTCAATCTCTGATTCGAGGGTCGATCTGAACAGGCTCAACTGATTGTTGCTCGGCTGATCAATCAGGTCACCTACCACAAGGACTCCGGCCATTCCGTTGGAATCGTTCTCAAGAGCCTTGGCCTTGAACTGCTGGAGAGCGGACTTCCATTTGTTCGCCTGTGCCTGCTGGTTGACGTGCACATCGCTGACCACACCAAGCGAAAGGACAATGTTGCTTGCGTCAAAGTTCTTTGTCTTGTCCGTCGGTTTTGTTATGACGAACTTGGCGGCGTTGTAGATCTTCCCTTTCTCCACTGTAAGCGAAGAATTGTTCTTGGAGTAGCCGATCTCCTTTCCGGCGCTGTTGTAAACCCTCAAGGTATATCCCTTTGAGAGTTTAAGTCCAGGGTAAAGCCCGAACCAATAGGTCTTATCCGGTTCGATGGTCTTCTTCAGGGATGTCGTGGACTCAAACGCGGGGGTTGTGTTGCCGTTGACATTCTGACTGGAGAAAGACACAAGCATATTCTTGCTGATCCTTTCAGAATTGTTGCCTTCGAGCACCACGTATGAAGAGGCAGGCTCGTCAACCTTGAAAGCGAGGAGCGAGAATATGTTCTTGAAGGCAAGCGTGCCGGAACCGTCCGCGCAGCTTGCCACGGTGGCAGTCGGCTTCTCAATGGTGTTGCCGTCAAGGTTGCTGGTTGACCAGTTGGCTTTCTGGCAGCCGTCTATTCCCGTGCCAGGAATCATTGCATAATAACCGGAGGCTCCGGCAGGAAGAGTACCGTTGGAAACAAACTTGGCGGTACGCCCGTCAGATGATATGTCTGTGGCCTTGATGGTTTCTGTTACAAGTGTTTCGCCATCGAGACAAGCGACCTCTATCACATCACCGTCTGTCCAAGTGGATTTGAATTCCGGAGTCGTAGTGTCCTCAAACGAGGCGGTGAACTCAACCGATTCCGGCTGAAGCTCTCCGGCTGCCATGACTTTTCCATTCGGGACTGTGAGTTTGTCGGAATAGACAGACTTGCTGACAACCTTGCCCGAAGCGTCATAGGCGGTGACGGTGTAACCCTGTCCAAGTACGGTTCCCGGCACAAGGCTGATGTAGCAGTCTCCAGACCCGCCGACATTGACCTTGATGACTTTCTGTGCCTCGAACGTAGGTTTTGAGGCCAAGGAAACGGAATAGTCGGAAGTCGAGACCGTGACATCGTAGTTCAGATCTTCCTCGTTGTTGCCTTTCAGTTCGATGGACTTGACGGAAACGTCGGAGACCTCAACCTTAAGGAACGAGAATATATTCCTGAAGCTCAAGGTTGAAGAGCCTTTGCCGCACTTTGCCACGGCGATTGAACGGGTTGACGAGGTCGATGACGAGACTGTCCAAGAGGAAGCGGGATCACATCCGCTGACACCGGTCTCCGCAATGAACGCGTAATATTCATCGCAATCTTCCTTGATGCTTCCTTTCGATGTGAAGGTAGCGCTTGCCGAAGACACGGAGGAGGCGGTGATGGTCTCGGATGTGGATTGGCCGTCCTTGACTCCGATGAGATGAATAGCGTCACCGTCCGTCCAGGATGTCTTGAACGGTGTGGCCGCGGAAGCGTCAAGCGTGGCCGTGAATGTGGCGGCATTCACTTCCGGTTCCGGCTCAGGAGTCGGCTCCTGCTTCTCCTTGCAGGATGCAGCCGCAGAGAGAAGCACAAGAGCCGAGAGTAGTATTGAATGATACATTTTCATCTGGTCCGCCGTTAATCAGCCAACGAAGGGATATAACCGTAAGGAATGAACTCCCAAAGATCGATGAAGCCGTCATCGGCGTTCCAAGAGTTTTTGAACACAATAGCCATGTAACGGCCGGTGGCGCCCTGGGTCACATTCACTGAATATTGGTCCGCAGATGTGGAGAGTGTCCCGCCGATGAACGGGATACCGAAATTCTTCAGATAATCAGCATCATCAGGATTGTAGTAGGATGAACCGACATAGATTGTGTAATCCTTGATATAACGCAGTGATGCCGCCGTGTTATTCTCGCAGAAGGTAAATCCCGTGAAAGCGAACTCTTCTCCGGTGGAAGTCTGAGTGTCAACAGAAAGGATTTTTGGGAATGCTTGTTTGTTATTATCAGATTTGGAGCTGTGCCAGCTGTATGCCGGACGATCATACCTGCCGTCAAAAATCTTCTCTGGAGTGTTGATTCCGAAATACTGTCCGTTTGTGGCGGTAACATTCCAACGGCTGCCGTCAATCTGATAGGAGATGCCGTCAACAGACTTTATCCAAGTGCGCCAGACCGTATCCTTTCCGGCCTTAGGACAGAAAGAGGAAGAATATTCAAACCTCTTGCCCTTCATGGCATCCTTGAAAGTGACTTCGTTCTCTCCTGGTTTGAGGACAGTCTCGCTTTCAACCCATTCATCCTGAAGATTCTTGTAGCGGAATCTTGTAGCGACCATCTCATCGGTGGCCTTGGACATCACGATTTTTGCGTCCCTGCCTTCCATCCTTGCGGAAGTGACAGTTCGCTCGGAGCGGGAGACCATCCAGCCATCTCCGTACGGAGAGACCGTAATCTCTGCGGCAAGGGACTTGTTGCCTACATCATCATAGTTGACAATGTCAAATGTGTAGGATCTGTCCTCGAGCTCTCCAACTTCTATGGAAACCTTGCCATCAGGGTAATCAGCATAGTCCACATCGATGGATTTCGCATAATTATCCCAGAACAGAGTGGCTGTCCGGACCGCCGGATCCATCGGTTTTTCCCAATTGACAATGACATTTTGGTAGCCGATGACGGAGGACAGGTTAATGGCCTTCGCAGGGTAGTCATAGCCGCCCTTCTTGACCCATTCCTTATAGATTTCATCCTGACCTCCGCAAGAGACCGCCAAAACGGCCAAAACCGGCACTGTCAGAATATTGAATGCTATCTTGTTCATATTCATAGTCTTTAAGTATTATAAGGATTCTTTCACAACCTCACCGTAAGGTGTGACCTCACCGAACTGAAGAGCACCGACAGTAGCGTCAGGCATCGCCCAGGAGGCGAAAGATGTGAGAACGACCCTCAAATAACGAATCTGATCATAGGCGTGAGGATATTCATCGCTGTTCAGCTCAAAATCATTGCCTCCGTTGAATGCCTCCACGTCTTCCGGTGTGACAATTCCGACTGAACCGTCAGGATTATAGCCGGAAGGTTTGTACTGAACGAATTTGCCAAGGCAGAACCAAGAGTCGTCAAAACCATGCTCGCCCTTGCCCTCTTTTCCTGAAGGGTTCATGCTGCCCCAGAACTCGAAGTTGCGCGGGTGCGCGTCACCGAAAAGTTCCGGATAAGCGATACGCGGGAGTGTCGCGATACGGCTGAGCGCAGCCACACAGCCGAGGTCGATCGTGAACCAGCAAGGAATAGGAACCTTGTCAACCGCCAGAAAGTGGCCTGTCGAAGATGCGCCGGATCCATCCCAAAGGCCTTTGAGAGGATAAGTTGAGCGTTCATCCTCCATAGAGAAGACATTGTCATCCTCAAGATACGCACCTTTGAACCCGGACTTAGGAATCTGCACTTCCAGCGCCGGAGTGAGCACTGCGGTCAGGGTGTCGGACACATTGCCCCAACGATCTCTGACATAGACTCCGAAGATTGCCTCTTTAGGCTCGATTCCACGTCTTGTTAGAGTGATGCTGTCACTGGCCGTGAACAGAGTCGTGACCTCCTTCCATTTGATTTCAGAGACAGGCTTACCGGCATTGTTGACATCCCCGTCACGAAGGATGCAGACGGCGATGTTCGCCTTGCTCTCATTGCCTGTGATCTTCACCTTGACACCGCCCGCGGCTGAAATGATAGTCGGGGAGACAGTCTGTATCGCCGGTTTCAAAGGGTTGAATTTGACTGTGACAGGGGTTGATTTATCTTCATTGATGTTGAATGAGCAGACCTGAATCTCATGTTCCTGGGTGTCAGCGAAGCCTTCAACCTCCAGGCTATCGACATATCTGGAGATTTTGGATTCGACTTCCACTCCGCCACGTTTATAGGTGGCGACAACGCCTTTTATGTTCTTGTCATCAGGGATCCTGACCCAGAGGACAGCCCCACCGCTCGTTGGTTTGACACCGGTGACCTCAACTGGCTGTGGAGCCGGGAGGTCCTTGTCGAGCTGGTCAATTCTGCCGTGATTGTCCTCGGCACAGCCGGAAACCAGCAGCAAAGATGCGATTAATGTTGTTGATAATAATATTACTTTTTTCATTTGCGATGATTCTTAAGTTACCAACCGATGTTCTGCACAAGGTTAGGGTTGATCTCAATGTAGCTTGTCGGGATTGGCCAGAAGTAGTCTTTCAGTCCGAACTTCTGTTCATAGATGAACTTCTTTACGTAGTAGTCCTCAGGCAAAGCGGATACAATGTCGAATCCGTATATTCCTTTCTGGTACTCAGCCGCGGCCTCCTTCCATCTGCGAAGATCCCAGAACCTCTGACTTTCGAAAGCCAGTTCGTTGAGACGCTCCCTGTGGATGATGGCGCGCATTCCGACCTTGGTGTTGTAATAACCCGGGCTGTTGCTGTAGGTGTCCCAGGCGGTCTTCACGTCAGGGATCTTCGCGCGCTCACGGACAGCGTTGATGTACTTGAACAGGTCATCACTGTGCGCTCCGTTCGGGCCTTCCGCCTCGTTGATCGCCTCGGCATAGAGGAGGTAGAGGTCGGACAGACGGATCATCGGCCAAGGGTACCATGTGGTGCCGGAGCCGGTGAATGTGTTGTTGCCAGTCCAGGTCGCCTGAATCGGGAAATGCTTCTTCGGGAAGAATCCTGTCACCGGACCTGTCTGGTTGCCTCTCTTGGCATGTGTACCACCCATCCTGCAGGCCACATAGTGAACATCCTCCGGTTTGAGGTCGTTGAAGTTACCAAGCTGCCCGAGCCAGTTGCCTCCGTCGAATCCGAGAGAGGCGTAGTACCTCGGCTCTCGGTCGAAGTTGAGCTTGATGGTGGTGTAGCCCTTGCAGATGTAGTAGGCATGCTGGTCATCGCCGACACGCAGATCCATCGGGTTGATGTTCGCCCATTCGGAATCGTTGGCGATAGGAAGCCCGTGCACGGTGTAGAACTGCTCGGCTATCTTGAGCGGAACGCCGATGAATATGTAGCCTCCGAGCATGTCGGTGTACCCGTTGAGGATCGGCATGCAGAGCTTGTGGTACATATTCATTGTTCCGGGATTCGGCTGTGTGTTGCCCCAGATGAGCTCGCTGTTCCACTTCTGGTTGAATGCGTTGCGGAGGGTCAAAGTGGTCTTGAGGGAGTCTGTCATGCGGTAGGCGATGTCATCGCCCTCGTAGAGGGAGATGTTGGCCTCCTCGGAGACTGCGATGGCCTCGCGGCAGGCCTCCATGGCGGCTGTCCAACGGACGAGCTTCTCATCATCTGTCTTCTCCGGAAACAGCCTCGTGGTTCCGTCTGTGTCCACGAGAGCCGCCTGTTCGGAGTTGCCGTTGAAAAGCGGGCTGGCGGCGTAGACCGCTACCTTGGCCTTGAAGGCGGCACAGATGGCCTTGTTGACGCGACCATATTCATCAACCGATGGATTGATGAGCGGAAGGTCAGGCATCGCCTTGTCCAGAAGTTCAATGATAAAGTCGAAGCACTCATCGATGTTGTTGCGGTGGACACGAACCTCATCGACAGAGGAGTCGATAGGGAGGCTCTCGCGTACAATCGGGACCGGTCCCCACTTGCGGACAAGGTTGAAGTGGAAGTAGGCCTTGAGGAATGTCACCTCGGCGATCCACTGCGCCTTCTCCGTCTCATCCATGTCCGGGACCTTACCGATATTGTCGACAAAGATGTCACAACAGCGGATTCCTTGGTACATGTCTGCCCAGTCATTGGCGAACACGCTGTTGGCGGTCATGTTGCCTCTGGCGATGTAGGACATCGTGAACGGCACACGGCCGGTGGTGTTGGTCGTGGTACGGCCATAAAGATCCCAGTACTCATCGCTTCCGAGCATGGCCGGGTCGTTGCCCATAGAACCCTCAAGGGTCATGTAGGAATAGCAGGTGGCCAGATAGCGGATAGCCGAGGACCTGAGGTTGAACGCGGTCTCGATCGACGGCAGACCGTCGTCAGGAACCACGTTGAGGAAGTCGTTGCAGCCCGCCGACCCCAGCAGCAAGGCCGCGGCCGCAAGGGAGGACGCTATTGATTTATGAATATTCTTGCACATGTTCATAGTCGAAGATTATTTGAATGTCACGTTCACACCGATGTTGAAAGTCCTCTGGATCGGGTAGTTGAATCCCTCTCCGGCGAGCTCCGGATCCCAGAGTTTGAACTTGCTCCAGCACAGGAGGTTGTTGCCCTGGAAGTAGACGCGTAGATTGTCGATGTGGATCTTGTTGGTAAGCTTCTGAGGAAGAGTGTAGCCGAACTCCATCTGCTTGAGACGGACGAAGGAGCCGTCCCTCATCCACCAGGTGCTGACCTGTGTGTTGTTGTGGTTCTCGTAGGCGCTGTAGCGTGGGTAGAGGGCGTAGATGTCACGGTTGTCCTCGCTCCAGTGGCTGTCGGAATAGGCCTTCAGAAGCTGTCCGTTGTTGACAAACGGAGCTGTTCCGTACTTGTTGTACTTCGTGCTGTAGGCGCTTGTGGCGTCAATCCAGAAAGACTCGCGTCCCAGACCTTGGAAGAACACCGAGAAATCGAAGCCCTTGTGACCGAGGGACACACCGAACCCGTAGATGATCTCCGGGGAGGTCGGATAGCCGATCGGCACCATGTCCGCGTTGGTGATCACACCGTCACCGTTGACATCGGTGTACTTGATGTCACCTCCACCGTACTGGCTACCGAAAGCGGCCTGCGAAGGGCTGTTGGCGGCATCCTCGTCATCGACGAACAGACGCTCGGCGATGTAACCCCAGGTCTGCCTGATCGACCTGCCGGCGTGCTGGCGGTAGGACTCCGGATAAGTAGGCTCCTCATAGACATCATACTTGCCGGTGGAGTAGGTGAAGTTCGCCCTCGCGGATGCCCAGAGGCCGCTGGCCCAGGCCTGCTTGTAGTCGGCCTGGATGTCGATACCCTTAGAGCGGGCCTGGCCGATGTTGCCGTAGACGGCGGCCTGGAGACCCATGGTGTTAGGGATGTCGGCGCGCTGCATGAATATGTCGGTGCGGTGCTCGGTGAAGTACTCGGCGATGATGTCGAGCTTTTTGAATAGACCCAGCTCGAGGGCGTAGTTGCTCTTGTAGGACTTCTCCCAGGTGATGGCCTCGTTGGCGTAGCGCACGACTCCGATACCGTTGTAGCTCACGTTTCTGGTCTCACCGAATGTCGCGCCCAGACCGCTGTTGTTCATGCTCATCTCCGACAGGTAGTAGAAACGGTTGGAGCTTGAGCCGATGTTGTCGTTGCCGACAAGACCGTAGGAGTAGCGCAGCTTGAGATTGCTGACCACCTTGGTCAACGGCTTGAACCACTTCTCGTTGGACATCATCCACGCGAGACCCGCCGAAGGGAAGAATCCCCAGCGGTGGGACTTGTGGAAACGCTCGGAACCATTATAGCCGAAGTTATATTCAACAAAATACCTCTTGTCGTAGCCGTAGGTGAAACGTCCGGAAAGGCCGGCGTTGCGCGATGGCAGGGACAGCTGGAGTGAGCCGGCGTTGGCGGTCAGGGACTCGCTGGCGGTGAAAACCAGAAGTCCTGTCACGTCGTGCTTTCCAAATGAGCGGTTGTAGTTCAGGCGGGTCTCGGAGTACATCGTGTTCTTCACCGTCTTCCCACTCTCGGAATATGTCAGGTAGTCCGTTCCGTTTTCGTTGATGCGGTTGACGTGGTACTCTCCCGTGTAGGAGTCGTAACGATCCAGCCTGTACCAATAAGGATTGAACTGGCGGTTCACTGTAAATTCGGACAACCTTGTGAGGTTGAACAATGTCATGAACGACAGACCCTTGGTGATGAACTTGAGATCCTGCTCAAGCTGTACGGCGGCGATCATCTGGGAGCGCTGGTAGTTCTTGTAGCCCTTGACAAGGTTGGCATAAGGGTTGATGTAGGAGCCATCCTCGTAGTTACCGAACATGATGTGCTGGATCCCCACGTGCTCGTCGTCCACCGGGTAGTAGGCCGG
>ULNQ01013616.1_pt1 | contig 29793 bp, 29 predicted proteins | sample 1951951 | NCBI WGS metagenome assembly ULNQ01 (sample SAMEA4835580, study PRJEB28245) | human gut metagenome | biome: gut microbiome; material: fecal sample | place: Denmark | collected 2008
CAACCCCAAAACAAACGAGCCGAACGACATAGTTAAAGTAATCGATGGGCCACTTGCAGGAACGGAAGGATACATCACTAAATTCAGGCGTGACAAAAGGTTGGTTTATCACATTAAGGGACTGGACTTGGCTGTATCAATACCCAACATCTGGAACTTTCATGTAGTAAGGGTTCACAATGCCGAGGGTGACAGGCAGACATTAGGGACAATCAAGGAAAGGGCTGTTGATTTGTTGATAGGCCTGATTCAAGGTTGCGGTTATGGGGACAAGACACTTCCGATGCTGTATGAATTTATCGAAGAACTCACAATAAAGCCCTCGTTGGTAGATTTTTGCAAAAGCTTGTATAATAAAGGACACAAAGAGTTAAGCCAAAGGTTTGCTAAACTTGATACGAAGAATGCTGAGTTAATCCTGAACTTAATCCGTTACGAGAAAGACAATCCAGGTTATGTGAAAGCCAACTGGAATAAACTCGTAATCAGGCCATTCCTTACTCCTACTCCCGGTGTTGAATTTGAAGACGACCAACACGAAACCAAGATACAACATACCAACTTCACCGAGATAATAAGGAAAGTAGATATAACGGAGCAAGTGTATTATCCAAGCAAGGAAGAGGAAGGGACGATTACCACCACTTATTATGCCCACGTTGGAATAATACAAGACAAGGACAAAGAAAGTTTTACCCTCTTTGCAAACTGGGATTACTTCTTGGCCGAATACTTTATGACAGCTGGTAAGGCTAACGAGAAATTGGTGAAAGGGACGAAAGTACAAGCGACAAACAACCCTGAAAATCCTGAAAGAGAAGCAAGCAAGGAAAAGCTGATAGAATCGTTCCACAATTATTCACCCTCCTTATATAGTATCCTTACCGATGAAAAATCAAATGTAAAAGCGGTAAAGGAATTCAAGGTTGGCGAAGACTCTCTCAATGTAATGGCAATAACTGTAAAATCAGAAGAAAATATCAACGAAGCGAAAGATGAACTAATAAAAACCTGCACCGACATCTGTAAGGAAATCAACACCACGACCCATCTTGCCGTTTGGAGAAGGTATCTTAGGACTGTGTGGCTGCATATATAAAAGGTTAAAAGGTGAGGAAGTGAAAAGGTGAAAAATGAAGTTAAGGAGGCAAGGTAATGAATAAACGGAACAGCAACAATGACCAATCTTCAAATAATACAGCCATAACCACAGAAGACATATTCAAGAAAAGGTGGCAGAAACTTCATCATCCCACTATGGACGTAAATGGTGACGTGGCTTTTTATTACGGTGTCTACAAGCAATTCCATGACATCGCAAAGGGAAGTGCCAGGAATATGAACGACTATTACCTTCTCCAACTGGTTATGCTTGTTGAAAATACAGCGTCAGTAGATATAGATTCCTCTTATAGTGTGGTTTACAGGAGTGTGGGTAACATGGCGTTTTATTGGATTGGCAAATTAGATGTTAACGAAAAAGCCACCAACCTTCTTTATAATGCCTTTACCCAAGCCGTAGCCGATGCACCCGAAAGCAGCCTGAAACAGTGGATTAAGGAATGTATTTTGTCAGGTGATTTCCAACGCTTGAAGGATGTGGCTTTGTATTTCGCCATTCAGGACAAGACAGTAAAGAGAATATATCCCAACCTCCAATACAGAAAAGACGCATTCCTGGAACTTGTTGATGGTGATAAAGTTAAGGCAAAAGAAATGCTTGAATCCGACTTGGCTTTCAACTGGCATGACAAGGAAGGCTGTACATTACTTTCAAGAATATCGGAGAGTTTCAAGATGGACAAAGACGGAAGGGAAGTGATAGCGAACCTGAAAACAGTCCATCCCATGCCGTTGGATTCCTACCTGCCGTTTGAAAGCAAAGATGGCGGATATACAGTTACGGTAATGAAAAAGGACAATACCACCATTGATGTCATATTCCCTGTCCGAGTTTCCAAAAAGAAGATTGAGGACATGTGTTTTGTCGGCCAGCTTGTTACATACCTCGGGAAAACATACATAAATGGTCCTGTAGTTTGGTTGGATAAAAACGAATTCGACTTATGGGACAGCGGCATTTTCTGGGACAGCATACATGAAGCCGAGGAAGAGGATGCAAAACATAAGTCCTTCACCACAAAGTTTGGAAATAAATACACTACTATGTACCAAGACCTTTACGGAGAATTTGAGAAAGACATAAACGGTTTCTATACTGACGAGCCGAATATTCTTGACTTCCTGAACTTCTTAGGGGAAATATCGGAGCGGAGTGAAAGGAGTAAAAGGAATTGCGGTGAATAATAACGATACTGCGAAAGACCTTGCTATATGATAACCATTAAAAACACCGACTTCACCTCTAACATCGACTTGGCTGCAATCCTCATGGTACGGACTAAGGAAACGATGATTGAAACATGTAGGAAACTCGACCTTTATGTAAGCCCCAACCTGAAGAAAGACAAGACTGCAAGGATGTTGGCGGACGAGATTCTTGAAAATCCCTTGGCCGTGCTTTGTTCACTGTCAAAGACTGAGCTGCAATTAGTTGACGAATTTGTAAAGGCTGGACCGAACAAGTACATCACGAGGAAAATGAGGAAAACTTGCTACAAGCTGCAAAAATACTCTCTTATACTGACTTACGAAGACTTTGAAGCAGGTGAGTGGAAGATGTTGATGCCCGATAGTGTCAGGGAGTCGCAGATAACAAGCCTTCCTGCCATACTTTCAATTGTAGAGAAAACAGAGAAAACTCCGAAATACAAGGACTTACGGATGCTTGCGTTTCTGAACTCACTATAAAACTACTAATATGCCATCCGAAAAAATGAGATACATCCGTCAGCGCATGGAGACAAAGCAACGAAAAGACATGGAACTGACTCCGCTGAAAGCGGAAATTGAAGCCATATTCAATGAAAGCAACATAGATGAAGATTGCGATACTATAGCAAGATTGCTTTCTCCATATCGAAAAACAGTTCGTGAATCGTTAAGCCAAGGCAAGTATGCCGAAGTCGTAACCATGCAGCTTGAAGTCCTCGAAAGCCTTACTTTCCACTTCGTCAAAGACGAGCATTACAACTATTTTGATGATATGTATAGTCCGGACTATGTTTGCCAAGCCATGATGGAGGCAATCATTAGTTCTATCAAGAGCGGGAATTTTCCCAATGAAGAGTTACAGCGTTTGAAAGACGGATTGGAGAAGTTAAAGCATACAGAGGCATTCGAGGATTACGGTGTGCCGTATGTGTTAGTATCACATACATAAAATATAAAAATGATTAAAGTTCATAATTATGTGCACTATTACAAAAGATTTAATCCAAAAAGTATGGGAAAAAGGACGAATTATTGATGGTTATGATAAAACCATAATCCGTCAAGATGCCTGTGGAGCGTGGATTCGTTTTGATAAGTATGGCGATCGGTGCAGCGTCTTTGGCTGGGAAATAGACCACATCTATCCTAAATCAAAACTTCGTGACCGAAAAGTACCAGATGAAGAAATTGATTGTATGGATAATTTGCGTCCATTAAACTGGGTCAATAACGATTCCAAAGGAATTGATTATCCTGTTTACCATGCAAGAATAAAAGCTGTAGATAACAAAAATGAAGAATGCGATGATGAATATACTGTAAACGAAAATATTCAAAATCACATTAATCAATTATTTGGCAAATACTTGAAATAATGAATGAACTTGATACTATAACTCAGCTTTTTGCTGCGATATATGTAACGTTGGCGGTAGACATTCAATTCTTTCAACGTTTTTGGTCACAAACATACTATCGTACTGTTACAAAGATTGTTGCCAAATATAATTTTAGCAAGAGTACAAAACTTTAGTTAGAATTATGGTCAGATATCAAACAGCAAGCTACAACTTGGGAAACCTCTTCACGTAAACGTGGCATATTGATGTTTTGTTTTTGCTTAATAGTGATAATTTACGCATCTTTTGAGACTCCTACAGACAGTGAAAATGCATATGGATATGTGCGGATGATTCTTTTCTCATTCTGCACATTAATTGCAGCCTTGTTCAGCCATAAACTATTAAACTCATGGAGATGTTTAATAATAGGATTAATATTATTATGCTTATTAATAATTCCATATAAGGCTATTTTCACCAAAAACTTTCCTAATGCACAAAATATTATAGATGTAGAATGTGCAAAAATAATTATTATTTGCACATTAGGAATTCCTATTTTATGGCAACTATTTTCTAATTGGTTATACTCCGGTGTTTATACAAAATATTTAGTCAAATTACTAAATAAAGAGGCGAATGATTATAAAGCGACTATAATAGCAAAACGTGAAAGAGACAGTTCTAAATTACCAGAATCGTATCAGAGCGTTATGGCTTCATTGCAAATCTCAGGTGAAACAGATGAAGACGTACAAATAACAGAAATTAATAACGTGTTGAACCAAAGACTAAAAGAAGCTTGTAAATATCCTAGTTTTTTACACTATTAAAAAACATCAGTCAAAAATGGGAAGATCATTTTGCCAAATGATGATGACGAATTAAAGGGCAGATTGAATTATAATGAACCTGTAAATAATCGCCCACCAATTAACTATACTCCTAATATCTCCCAAAATCTAAACAATATAAGAAATACAAGGTTGCAAACATCTGAATCACAGCAAATACGAGGGAAAAATAGAAGGAAGCGTCGAAAATAATATTATAGAAAACGTTAAAACAGACGTGTAAAAATGGAACAATCCAATAAAGAAAACAGTAAGCGTATTGCAAAGAACACACTTCTGCTCTACATACGTCTAATCTTCACAATGGCTGTTGGGCTATTTACAAGCCGAGTCATATTAGCGACTTTAGGTGTAGAGGATTATGGGGTATATAATGTAGTTGCAGGATTCGTTATGATGTTTTCTTTCTTTACAAGTTCGTTAGGAGCAGCCATCAGCCGCTTTTTGACATACGAGTTAGGGAAAGGAGAGAGTAGTAAACTGCAACGCATATTTTCAACAAGCGTCAATGTGCAATTATTGCTTTCTTTGGCGATTTTGATTTTAGCGGAAGCTATTGGCGTATGGTTTGTCAACAACAAGTTGAATATCCCTGTAGATAGGCTTTATGCCGCTAACTGGGCTTTTCAATGTGCTATTTTATCGTTTATTTTCAACTTAATCAGTGTACCTTATAATGCGGCTATCATAGCCCATGAAAGGATGAGCGCTTTTGCATACATCAGCATATTGGAAGTAACGTTGAAGCTTGCAATTGTTTATGTATTATACATATCTCCTATTGATAAACTGATTACTTACTCTATATTGTTTGCCTGTGTCGGGTTGGTGATCCGGCTGGTTTATGGAGGATATTGCAGAAAACATTTTTCCGAATGCCGTTATCAGGCTGTCATCGACAAGCCGATGTTGAAAGAAATTACGGGCTTTGCCGGATGGAATTTGTTGGGAAGCGGCGCATACTTGTTCAATACGCAAGGTGTCAATATTGTCATGAACCTGTTTTTTGGTGTAACAGTAAATGCCGCACGAGGTATTGCAACGCAGGTGGAAGGTGTTGTGAGACAGTTTGTGACCAATTTCACCACAGCGCTGAATCCACAGATAACAAAATCTTATGCAACTGGGAACATGGAATATATGTACACTTTGGTTTGTCGTGGCGCGAAATATTCTTATTTCCTCATGCTTGTCCTTGCTGTCCCGTTTATGTTTGAAGCTGACATAATATTGAAATTATGGTTGGACAACGTACCTGAATACACTTCCATTTTCCTTAGGCTAACCATGATTGGGGCGCTTTGCGACATATTAGGAAATTCTACGGCAAACGCTTGTTGGGCAACTGGGAAAGTGAAGAAGTATTACTTATGGGTCGGTTCAATAGGCTCTTTGGTGTTCTTTATATCATATGGTTTGTTCGCTCTCGGCTTTCCGGCGTACACTTCGTATGTGGTTTTCATAGTCATTTATACAATTCTGATTTTTGTAAAACTCTATATCATAAAAGGATTAATTGCTTTTCCGGTGACGATGTTTTATAAAGAAACCTTGCTCAGAATTTTGCCTGTAACAGCCATCACATTTGTAATAGCCTCAATACCATACGACATAATGGCTTCATCCATTATGCGTCTTTCCCTTACCGTAGTTGTTTCTGTCGTTACCTTGGGTGGAAGCATCTATTTAATTGGTTTGGAAAAAGCAGAAAGAGCATTGGTGGACAATAAGCTATTATCTATTTGGAATAAAATTTATAACAAATAACTTATCATTTATGTCGGTTAAAACATATTTAAAGCGGGGATTGAAATTCATTTTTAAAGGCACGCCAACAGTTCATGTTACGGCCAATGTTGTTACATTAGCGCAGAATGAACTGTTGACAGGGCGTGTTGCTTTAATAACAGGAGGGACAAGTGGAATAGGTTTTTCTATCGCTAAAGCTTTTTTAAATAGTGGGGCAAAGGTAATTATCACAGGACGAAATAAAAAACGGATAGAGCAGGCTTGTGACGTTCTTCGCTTATCTGTAAAAGATGCGGAGAATGTGTATGGATATATGCTTGACAATACTTGCGTAAAAAGCTTTGAAGCAGCTTTGCAAGAGATGTCATCGCAATGGAATGTGAAAATAGATATATTAGTCAATAATGCCGGTGTTCTAGGTGGTGATATATCAGATGTAGATGAAGAACAGTATGATGTAATCATGGACACCAATCTAAAAGGGGCATTTTTCCTTTCACAGGCCATAGGTAGGTATATGAAGCAACAACATATTTCTGGTAATATTCTGAATATTGCGTCTTCATCCTCTTTCCGTCCGGCAGCTTCTGCTTATACCATGTCAAAATGGGGATTAAGAGGACTAACTTTAGGGCTTGCCAAGTCATTTGCCCCTTATGGGATTATAGTGAATGGCGTAGCACCAGGACCTACAGCAACTCCAATGTTATTAAAAGACAAGAATGATGATTTGACTTTCGAACGTAATCCGTTAGGACGCTTTGCTCTCCCTGAAGAGATAGCTAACATGGCGGTGTTCTTGGTTAGTGATATGGGAAAAACGATTGTGGGTGATATTGTCTGTATGACAGGTGGTGCAGGTCTGATTACTTTTGATGACGTGAATTACAATTTTTAAAATATAAAGACAAGGATGGAACAATATTATACCAATGAGCGCAATGTGCAAATCCTTATTGCACTACTAAAGGAACACGGAATAAGGCGGGTGATTGCGTCTCCTGGCAGTACGAACGTCACATTCGTAGGCAGCTTGCAGCAAGATTCTTATTTTGAAATGTACAGTTGCGTAGATGAACGTTCGGCTGCTTACATGGCATGTGGCTTGGCTGCAGAAAGCGGTGAACCTGTCGTTTTGAGTTGTACAGGTGCTACCGCTTCACGCAATTATTTCCCTGCTCTTACGGAGGCTTTTTATCGGAAACTGCCTGTGTTGGCAGTGACTTCCACCCAGGATGAGAGCAAAATAGGGCATCTTGTAACACAGGTAATTGACCGAACATGTCAGCCTAAAGATACAGTGGTATGCACCGTACATTTACAGACTGTACGTGATGAAAATGATGTTTGGGACTGCAATGTGAAAGCGAATGAAGCCATCCTCGCCTTGAAGCATCATGGAGGTGGTCCTGTACATATTAATTTGACTACCACCTATTCAAAAGACTTCTCCGTAAAAGATTTGCCTACACAAAGGCTCATCCGGCGTTATTCCGTAGAAGATGAATTGCCTGTTTTGTCGAAAGGCAAAATAGCGGTATTCTGCGGTTCGCACATCCGGTGGAGCAAGAAAGAAACGGATGCGATAGATAGCTTCTGTCATGCTTACAATGCAGTTGTGTTTACAGACCCTTCCGCAAATTATGAGGGGAAATATAAAGTAGCTTATAACCTGGTCGCACAACAAAGAATTGATGACGCTAACCGTCAAATAGATTTGTTGATTCATATAGGCAACATGAGTGATTTCCCAAACATCATCAATCCAAAAGAAGTATGGCGGGTATCTGAAGACGGAAAAATCGTTGACCGATACAAGAAACTTACAAATGTCTTTGAAATGCGTGAAGCAAGCTTCTTTAAACTTTATGCCAGCAAAATGGCAATAGATGGCAGCAATAACGATTCTTATTTGACTAATTGCCTCGAAGCTCAATACAGATTAGGAACAGAAGTTCCCGATTTGCCATTCTCGCATCTCTGGATTGCCAATCGTTTGCATGACAAACTTCCTAAGGATAGTGTATTGCATTTGGGTATTCTAAGTCCGTTACGTTCTTGGGGATATTTTGAAATAGACAAGAGCATAGATACATTCTGTAATGAGGGTGGATTCGGAATTGACGGAAACATGTCTACCCTTATCGGTGCTTCGCTTGTGAATCCAAAGAAACTTTATTTTGGAGTTGTGGGAGACCTGTCTTTCTTCTATGATATGAATTCATTGGGGAATCGACATGTCGGCAACAATGTGAGGATATTGTTGGTAAATAATTCGTTGGGTGCTGAATTTCATTTATTTAAACAGTTGAACTCTATTTATGTTAATGAAATATCTAGATTCTTATCTGCAGGTGGTCACTTCGGTCAGCAGTCTCCAACGTTAGTTCGCCATTATACGGAAGATTTAGGTTACGAGTATTTGTCAGCTACTAATAAAGAAGAGTTCGAACAAGTGTATTCCCGTTTTGTAACGCCAGAGTTGACGGACAAGCCTATGATTTTTGAGGTATTCACTAAAGTGGAGGATGAGAATGAGGCATTGAAACAAATATATAATATTGAAATTGATACAACTGTAAAAGGATATGTGAAAAGAGCTGCAAAAAGTTTGTTAGGAGAATCAAATACTAAGGCCATCAAATCTATTTTAAAAAGATAATTATAATGAAATATTTTTTCCCTGTACATTTAGACGGAGGCAATCGCGGATGTGAAGCGATTGCTAAAGGCACTGCCCTTATTTTAAAAGAAAAAAAGGAGAATATGATAGGGCTTTGTACCAATATGGAATTAGACCATCAGTTAAAGGTCGATGACTATATAACTTTGCAGCCTATGCGGAAAAGAAGTATGTCTTTTCATATCGAAAATAGGATATACAAAAGTATGGTACATAATGATTGGAAACGTAAGTCTTTTATTTATCATTATGAATATAGTCCATTCCTAGAGCAGATAACCCAAGATGACATTATGATTTCCACTGGTGGAGATATGATGTGTTACGATGAAAACCAAGTCATCTATACCGTGGATTATTTACATAAACGTGGTATACGTTCTATTTTATGGGGATGTTCTATCGGTGAGAAAAACCTTACCACACGAAAACTCCAAGCTCTTAAACAGTTCTCACATATATATGCACGTGAAACTCTGACACAGGAAGTATTAGCTAATCATAATATAAACAATGTATCGGTATATCCTGATCCGGCATTTATTCTCGATCCTGTTCCTTGTGAACTTCCAAATTGTTTTTCGCAAGGTGAAGTGATAGGCATTAATTTAAGCAATTATGTAATGGGAGGTTTTGATTTAAATTCAGCTTTTGCCAAAGAAGTGGACAGTCTTATAAAATATATCCTGCAATCAACCGACTATCGAATTTTGCTCATTCCACATGTTATGTGGAATGGACAGGATGACCGAATTATCAGCAATTTAATAAAAGACAAATATGATTTAAATGGCAGAATCAGTATTCTTGATAGCGATAATTTGGCTTACTGTCAAATTAGATATGTGATTTCAAAATGCTGTTGCCTTATCGGAGCAAGAACTCATGCTGTGATTTCAGCCTATTCTACATGTACGCCTGCTATTGCTATTGGATACTCAATCAAATCAAGAGGTATAGCGAAGGATATTGGCATACCTGAAGAGACGGTTGTAAATGGTATCAATATTAAGAAAAATCAACTCATAAATGCGTTTACTGATATGCTGCAAAATATGTCTGACGTAAAAAAGTATTTAATACAAAATACAGAACAATACCGCAAAAAAGTATTTAGGGTTTCAGGGATTATTAAAAAAGTAATATAACATATATGGCGTTATTTGCAAACATAGAAAAGTTTAGCTTTAGTATAATAAACAACTACTTTTTATTATTCGCGATAAATGGAGCTTTGATGATGTTTGGTATGCATAGTATTGCAAAATTGGATTTGCTTATCATGCTTGCTGCATCAGTTATTACTATCTCATATTTAAACAAGGGGATTACAATATTAGATTTATTCATTATAGTATTTATCGGCATTATTGCGTTGAGCAGCATATTTAATAATTATGATTATCATTTATGGTATTTGGGGTGTAGACAACAATTGTTTATTACCATTTTCTTTTTCGTAGGCCGACATCCAAAAATAAAAAAACAACAAATATTCAACAATGGAATCATTCCTTTCTTAATTGTTTGTTGCGTGGGATTAGCATTATATATATTATCGCCATCTTGGTATATGGATTATAAATTGCAAATGTGGCAAAATGAACCAACTATATCAGAAATACGAATATTGGAAATGACTAGACTTTCTGCCTTTTGGACATATCCATATTGGGTGAGTTATGGTTGTGCTATATTTTATTCCTATTTAATAATCAGTTATTTTAAGCAAGGCTTTATGACGAAGAAAGACGTTATTTTACTTATATTTATTTCATTTATAGCAATTCTAACACAACAGCGGGCACCATTGTTTATCATAGCTGTATTAACAACAATATTTATATTTGTAGGTTTTTTTAAGGAAAAAATAAGCGGGCATTTACCATTACGTATATCGATATTGTATTTAATAATCTTAGGTATGTGTATGTTTACAATATTTATCACAATAATTGACTCTGAAATGCTCGCAAGATTATTGGAGAAAATTGAAGTTCTAAGTAATGCTTCTGCTTTTTTGGATGACCGAAAAAATATATTTAGTGACTTTCAGTCTAAAGAAATAACATTTTTTGGAGATGGAATAGGACGATATTCTCATGCAGCATATGAATTAGGGAAATCAGCTATAACAGACCAGCAATATTTAAAGATTTTATATGAAACTGGATTTTGCGGTTGTATAGGTTATGGTATAATAATTGGAACAGTTCTATTAACTGGACTGAAACATTTTCAATCTACTATTTTTGAATTGTCGGTGATTCTATTTTATTTATTGGCGATGACAGGAGCTAATTGTTTAGCTGTTTTTGAAGAACATACAGCTATATTTTGGCTTTGCTGTGGATTAGTCTGCAACAAATTACAGAAAAAGGCTCTTAATGCATGAATTAGAAATTTATTATGACAATTTATCAACTTAAATTTTATTCATTTGAGGGAAACATTGACTTATGAAGGTTTAAGTATTAATATAGTAAAACGTAATCATGCAAGTTAAAATCGATGATAATAATTTCTGACTTATGCTTTTAGTAAACAACTTAAGGAAAGCATAAGTAAATATGTGGTGTTAGGAAAATATTGCACTAAGTTTTTGTAAAATAATGAAGAAAAGAATAATAGCTATACATTTACCTCAATTTCATCCATTTAAAGAAAATGATGAATGGTGGGGAAAAGGTTTTACCGAATGGAGGAACGTAGTAAAAGCAAAACCTAGATTTAAAGGGCATTATGAACCTCATATTCCTGCAGATTTGGGATTTTATGATTTAAGACTTCCTGAATCTAGAATTGCACAAGCAGAATTGGCTAAAAAATATAGAATTGATGGTTTTTGTTTTTATCATTATTGGTTTAATGGTCACCAATTGATGGAGAGACCTGTAAAAGAAATAATTGAGAGTAAAGAGCCTGATTTTCCTTTTATGTTATGTTGGGCAAATGAAAATTGGGCTAGAAACTGGGATGGTGGTTTTAAGAAAATATTAATTAAACAAGAATATTCAGACTCTGACGATATTAACCACATAAAATATCTCTGCGAAAACGTATTTTGTGACAAACGATACATTAAAGTTGAGAATAAACCTGTCTTTATAATTTATCGTCCCGAATTCTTTCCTGATATTGCAAAAACAATTAGATTGTGGCGTAATATAGCAATTAAAGAATATGATATGGAATTATATTTGATATTCAGTGAAACGGCATTTACTAATAATGAATTATTGTTAGATAAGGGATTTGATGCAGCCTTGAATTTTCAACCTACATGTATGAATGGGTTTGAAAAAAGAAAGAATATATTAAGTTCTTTATGCAGAATTGTAACAAAAGGTAAATATCAATTATTTAATAATACATATTCATATAAGAGATATATCAATTACCGCTGTAAGTTACCACTTCCCTCTTATAAAGAATATCCTTGTGTATGTCCTAATTTTGATAATTCTCCAAGAAGAGTAGGCAAACCCTTTTGGGCCTTTAAAGGAAGTACGCCCCAATTATATGGGAAATGGTTACGGAACGTATTGTCTAAATTCAAAGGGTTTAGTAATGATGAAAATTTTATTTTTATCAATGCATGGAATGAATGGGCTGAAGGCAACCATTTAGAACCAGATTTAAAATGGGGAACATCTTATCTTGAAGAAACTAAACAAGCAATCGATGAGTTTAACAATGAAAAATAATTATATTATATTACTTACTGGATGTATTAATCCGCAGGGTATGATTCTGACCAAACTACAGGATAAAGAAATACGATTAAAACAATATTTATATGCAATTAATTGGTATTTAGAACACACTGATTTACCTATTGTTTTTGTGGAAAACACTAACTTTAATCTCAGTCCACATTATACAGACATAATGTATTCAGATAGATTTGAATATATTACTTTCGATGGGAATCATTATGATAAGACAAAGGGGAAAGGATATGGTGAAGCTTTAATAATAAAGTATGCGTTTAATCATTCTACATTCATTAAAGAAAATATATGTATAATAAAAATCACAGGAAGATTAATTGTACAAAATATATTAGAATTGCTTAATGATTACAAGAAAATGCTTTCTAAAACTCAAAAAGACATTATCTGTTGCGACGTAAATCGAAAATTAACTACAGCTTTTTCCAGAATAGTTTTTATGCCGTATGGTTTTTGTGTAAAATTCTTTTTTAATGAGATAGAAAGAATAAATGACTCTTTAAATAATGAGTTTGAAAATGTATTGTCAGATTCCATACATTTAGCTGTGACATCCAACAACTTCGATTTTTCTCTTTTTAAGCGACAATATTATATTATTGGAATGAGCGGAACTACAGCAGAAAAGATTGTAAATAAGTCTAATTTGAAAATTTACATTAAATATATTTTATTTAAAATTGGTTTTTGGGGACATCGATAAAATTAAGTGAAATTTCAAATAATACATCATTTTGAGCTTATTCTAACCATTTGATAATGTGCATATTGAGGTTGGGCTATTATGTATTATAGAACAGTGGAAAACAACAACTGAAAAATTTTCATGCAATGTCTTAGTATTTCAAACAAATTATAAATAAACAACAAATTTATAATCTTATTTTAGACAACCGCATAAAAATGGAACACATCTTATATTTACAAAAATGAAAATACTTGTCTTTACAGGCGGATTAGGCAACCAGATATTTGAGTATGCCTTTTACCTGCATTTGAAAAAATGTTTTCCAAACGAATGGTTTTATGGGCTGTATGGAAAAAAGCTAAAAGAACATTACGGCCTTGAGATTGACAAATGGTTTTATGTCAGGCTACCTCAACAAAAGTGGTGGGTGCTGCCCGTGACAGGACTGTTTTATATTTACAAGCAATGTTCCCCTAATTCAAAATGGCTCGACCTGAACCAGTTGGATTGGATGCATCCAAAGGCAAAGGTGTTTTTCCCGTTCAAGTTCAACAAAAAATTTGTTCCGAATGAAGAATGGTTGAAGTGGAAAGTTGATGAAACTGCATTGTCTGATGAGAATAAGAAAGTCCTTGATGACATAAGACAATCAAATTCATGCTTCGTACATGTGCGTAGGGGAGATTATTTATCCCCTACATTTAAATCATTGTTCGAGGGATGTTGTACTTCCGAGTATTACAATTCGGCTTTAGAATTTGTAAAGCGTAAAATTTCAGATGTAAGGTTTATATGTTTTTCAGACGATATTCAATGGATGAAACTAAATCTGGATTTAGGAGTCAACACCGTTTTTGTCAATTGGAACACAGGTACGGATTCGCCTCTTGATATGTTCCTTATGTCTCAATGTAAAGCCGGGATAATTGCCAACAGTACGTTCAGCTATTGGGGAGCAAGACTTGGCAGAAAAAAAGGATGTGTAATCTATCCGCAAAAATGGTGGAACAGCGAAAATGGGAATCCCGACATCTTTCTTAATGAATGGGTTGGATTATAATAATTTCATCACAATGAAAATCCTATATTTCATAAACGGTTTGAATTATAAAGGCGGAATAGTACGCATCGTCGTTGACAAAGCCAATTACTTAGCTGATAACTTCAAGCATGATGTAACAATATGTGTGGCCAATAACATTGAAATTTCAGCCTATGCACTCTCCAACAATGTAAAAATATGTAAAATGGGGGGATGAGCAAAATGCCAATGTTCTCAAGAAAATGATAGGCGTTATTGCTTGTTTCAAAAAATTATCCAAACTTCTTCGTAAAATCCAGCCAGACATAGTGGTTAACGCCCAAATACAGGTTATAACATGGGCATTGCCTTTTGTCTGTAAAAATATTCCGAAGATTATGGAAATTCATTTTTCACATATCGGAATGGAATACAACATTAAGGATAAAGGCGCTTTGTTTAAGAATTTATTTTTTCATTTGCCACATATTTTTACAAGCGTTATGACCGGTTTGTTGTCCTTACTGAAGAAGACAAGCCTTATTGGAAAAGTTTGAAAAATATTACAGTCATAAATAACTTCACACACATTGCCACAAATAAACTTTCAGACTTGTCAAGCAAGCGTATAATATGTGTGGCGCGTTACCATGAGCAAAAAAGGCTTGACTTGCTTATTGACGCATGGGCTAAAATACACGATAAGTATGGTGACTGGAAAGTAGAAGTGTTCGGTATGGGGCCTGACAAGGAAAATTGCAAATGCAGATTGAAAAGTTGGGATTGGCTGGTTCTTTCATATTAAATGATGCTATTGACGATGTAAAGTCTGAATATCTGAAGAGCAGCATTTTCGCATTGACTTCAGAGCATGAAGGTTTCGTGCTGGTTCTTCTTGAAGCAATGACTATGGGACTGCCGATATGTATGTTCATGTTATTGGAACAGGTTGGGCTTGCAATAATGGGCGGACAGCCTTAGGCAGTGATTTTGGTGACGTCGATAAATTCGCTGAAAACTTGTCAAGGTTGATAGAAAGTCCTGATTTAAGGTTGAAATTGAGGGATAATGCTTTAAAAGAATTGCCAAAATACAGTATCAATCACATTATGGCTCAATGGAATGGATTGTTTAAAGAATGCCTCAACTGACCATTTACCAATGGTCTGCCAGCAATAGGAGTAGGCAAAAGCATTGCAAATTATAATTGGTTTATTATCCTGATAATCAACAACTTGTAAAATTACATCTTTTGTTTTGTAGGCTAATATACCATGTTTTGTGAGCTGAAAGGATTGCTTTTATAAACAAAAAAAACATAACCATCAAACAAGTAAAGACAATGTTAACAAAAGCAAAATCGGGGGGCTGCGGGCGATACTTCTTCAAGGAAAATTCATATTAGTAGAGATTTTAAATCTTACGTACACCATAATTCCTAATCCACTAAGACGATGTTATTTGCGGCTATTCGGGATTAGGATAGGTAAAGGTAGTTGTATTCATAGAAACTGCAAGTTCTTTCATATAGGAAAGTTTACGATGGGCACACATTCTGTCGTAAATTTTAACTGCTACTTGGACAATCGTCGTGGAATAACCATTGGCAACAATGTGGGAATAGCTCATGAGACAAGAATTTACACCTTGGGACATAATATTGACAGTGCGATGTTTGAGACAAAAGGCGCACCAGTGATAATAGAGGATAATGCGTTTATATTCTCGAATGCAATGATAATGCCTGGTGTGACCATTGGTAACGGAGCAATAGTCTTACCCGGAAGTGTTGTTACGAAAAGCGTTCCTCCACGTAAAATTGTCGGTGGAAACCCTGCAAAAGTTATAAGGGAAAGGACTGCAGAAATAGATTATAACCAAAGTTATAATTATTGGTTCGCATTATAACAAATGAACATCTTATTCTTACTTAAGTCTTTTGAGATTGGCGGCTTGGAGGTCGTCACATCCGTGCTGGCTAATAAGTTTGTCATAGAAGGGCATAATGTCGTCATTTGGGCTTTTTTTGAAGGCAAAACATCTTTGAAGGACAGACTTGACAGTCGTGTCGATTTAATGTATGGCAATGGATTTAATTCTGGAAAGCAAAATGTTAAATCGCTGCGTGATGTCCTAACCGACAATAAAATCCAAGTCGTGATAAACCAATGGGGGCTGCCTTTCATTCCTGCTTACACGCTAAAAAAAGCTGCAAAAGGTTTGAATGTCAAAATCATTGCCGTTTACCATAACGACCCAAGTTCAAACGGCAGAACAAAGGAAGTGGAGATTGCCCTTGAACGGTGTGACAATCCGCTGAAACGCGCTTTTTTGAAAATGAAGCTGTATGCCTTCAAGCAAATCACAGCCGCAAGTATGCGTTACATTTACAAGAACAGCGACAGGTTTATGGTGCTTTCGGAAAGTTTCATCAAACATTTTGAGGATTTCACTGGCATAAGGCACGCCAATAAACTAATAGTCCAGACGAATCCTATAACAATAGACACCGAACATTATGAACTTGATTTAAGCAAGAAGCAAAAAGAGATTGTATATGTAGGCAGAATTGACAACCAGCAAAAACGTACTTCAAGAGTCATTGAAACTTGGGCATTATTGGAAGACAAACATCCAGATTGGATATTGAGGATAGTCGGAGATGGCGAGGAGCGCAAAAATCTTGAACAGCTTAGTCGTGATTTAAATCTTAAACGTGTGGTGTTTGAAGGTTTCAGGCAGCCATCTGAATACTATAAGCGAGCTTCAATCCTCATATTGACTTCCGAGTATGAAGGCTTCGGGCTTGTAATCGTTGAAGGAATGTCTTTCGGTGTAGTTCCCGTTGTACTTGGCAGTTATTCCGCCATTTACGATATTTTGAAGAACAGGGACAACGGTATAATAGTGTCTTATGACAAACAGGCTGGATTCCATGCGGAGGAAATGGCAAAGGAAATTTCTTGGCTGATAGAACATAATGCAGAGCGTGAAAGAATGGCACACAATGCGTATGAAAGCAGTAGGAACTTCTCTTTGGATAAAATCGCAACTAATTGGCAGTCAACGCTTAATAAATTATCGGGGGGGGGTAAAAACGCCGTCTCGTTAAAGGAAAAGGAAGTGATATATGTCGGTCGGCTTGATTACAACCAAAAGCGTGTCCATCGCATAATAGAAACATGGGCGTTGATTGAAGACTGTTTTCCTGATTGGAGACTGACTTTGGTTGGTGATGGTGTAGAGCGTGATAACCTTGAACACCTTGCAGAAACATTAAATTTATGTCATGTAAATTTTGAAGGCTTTGCAGACCCTCGTCCTTATTATGAACGTGCCTCGATTTTATTGTTGACTTCCGAGTTTGAAGGCTTTCCTCTTGTCCTGGCTGAATGTATGAGTTTTGGCGTAGTACCAGTGGTTTACGGCAGTTACTCCGCTGTTTATGATATTATTCGTAACGGTGAAAACGGAATGATTTTAGAACCTCAAAGTATAGGTTTTTCAACACTTGCCATGTCTGAAGCAATAAAGATTGTAATGGAAGATGATATCAAACGTTGTAAAATGGCTGGACAAGCTATGCAGACAAGCAGGAACTATTCTATTGACACGATATATAGGCAATGGGAAAAAGTGTTTTCGTCTATATGAAAGCTCATTTATACATTGGAAGTGCAGCATTATTCCAATAAATCAAAGGACTGTATCCAAATATTTATCAAAAAATGATACCTAAAATTATCCATTTCTGTTGGTTTGGTAATAAGCCAATGAATTATATGGTATGTAAATGTGTTAAATCTTTTAAAATTTCAGGGGGGGGGGAAAATCAAAGAATGGAATGAGTCTAATTCAGATTTGTCCAGTCCAAACTTTGTAGCAACGGCTTATAAGTCCAAAGCATGGGCTTTTGTTAGTGACTATATCAGGTTAAAGGCCTTATATGATTATGGTGGTGTATATCTTGATACCGATGTTGAAATAAGAAAAACTTTCACAGACAGGTTCTGGAATGCAGACTTGGTTTTAGGATATATGTATGATGATGCCGTTTCTACCGCTGTTATAATGGCAAAGGCACATCATCCTTTCATCAAGTTTCTACTTGATAAGTATGAAACCTTGATTCTTGATACGACCAGTCCAAATAACGGTTTGATGACACAAGCATTACTCGAGTTCTATCCGAATTTCAGGTTAAATGGGAAATACAGCCATTTGGAAGATAACGGTTTCATTTTTCCGAAGAACTATTTTGAAGAACCTGTCATGTTTGGCAAAGGAGGATACTCTGTGCATCATTTCATGGGGTCATGGCACGCGAGCAGTAATTCGTTAAAAACAAGACTAAGGCCACTTGTAAAATGGTGCCTCTTTCATTGTCGTTTAGCTAATTATGCATACCAAAAAATAAACCGAAGATTATTTCTTAAAAACGCAAGTCATTATAAGCGTTATCTTGAAGATGTGAAAAATAGTTAGTTTATATGAATGTAAAAATACTTAATATAGATATTTTACCCATAACACACGATGAGCTGTTGAAGCAAATTACCAATGGTGTACTTGTAACTCCAAATGTAGACCATTTGGTTAAATTGCAACGTGACAGGAAGTTTTACGATGTATACCAAAAGGCAGAATGGGTGGTATGTGACAGTAAAATCCTTTACTTGCTGTCCAAGCTCTTGAAACATCCTTTGCCAGAAGCCATACCTGGCAGCAGCTTCTTTACGGCTTATTATACATTCCACAAAGACGACAAGGATTGCAGAATATTCCTTTTAGGGGCAAAAGAAGGAATAGCTGCAAAAGCCATGGAAAGAATCAACGGGAAAGTTGGCAGGCAGATTGTTGTCGGGGCGCATTCTCCTTCTTTCGGGTTTGAGAAAAATGAACATGAATGTGAGAACATTATAGACATCGTGAACAAAAGTGGCGCCAATGTCCTGTTGGTCGGAGTAGGTGCCCCGAAGCAGGAGAAATGGATAATGAAATACCGTGACAGGATGCCTGGAGTAAAATTATTCATGGCTCTTGGAGCGACCATTGATTTTGAGGCTGGAACGCTTAAACGCGCCCCTATATTCTGGCAGAAGTTAGGTATGGAATGGCTTTACCGTGTTTTGAAAGAACCCAGAAGACTGTTCAAACGTTATTTTGTTAACGATATGCAGTTCTTCTTTTATTTTGCCAAGCAGTTGCTTGGATTGTACAAAGACCCTTTTAGAAAATAAGCCGTTTTATTTCCTAAGTAGTTTGCAGATTAAAGCTATTGGTATCAATATAACTACGGTCAAATAAGTACAAGTTAGACGAAATATTTCTGTAATTTTATACATTTTCATTCAATTTAGATGCGCAAAGATAATATAAATCAACAGAAAACAACCAAACCAACATAACAAACCAATCATGAAAGGAATAGTATTAGCCGGTGGCAGCGGTACCCGTCTGTATCCTATCACCAAGGGAATCAGCAAGCAGCTTATTCCGATTTTCGACAAACCGATGATTTATTATCCCATCTCGGTGTTGATGCTTGCAGGCATCAGGGATATACTGATTATCTCGACACCTTACGACTTGCCTAGTTTCAAGCGGCTGTTGGGTGACGGCAGCAATTTCGGTGTGAGATTCGAGTATGCGGAGCAACCGTCGCCCGATGGATTGGCACAGGCGTTCATCATCGGGGAGAAGTTCATCGGTGATGATTGTGCCTGTCTTGTACTTGGAGATAATATCTTCTATGGTGCGGGACTTAATGACCTATTGGAACAGGCTGTTGTCAACGCAGAAGAGAACGGCAAGGCAACGGTGTTCGGTTACAGGGTTGGTGACCCCGAGCGCTACGGCGTGGCGGAGTTCGACAAGGACGGGAACTGCCAGAGCATCGAGGAAAAGCCCGAACACCCGAAGAGCAACTATGCCGTTGTAGGATTGTATTTCTATCCGAACAAAGTTGTCAATATCGCAAAGAGCATAAAACCGTCGGCACGCGGTGAACTTGAAATCACTACGGTAAACCAGGAATTCCTGAAGGACAAGGAGCTGAAAGTACAGACGATGGCTCGTGGCTTCGCATGGCTTGACACGGGAACTCATGACTCATTGTCGGAAGCAAGTACCTTTATTGAAGTGTTGGAGAAGCGACAAGGTTTGAAGGTTGCCTGTCTTGAGGGGATTGCCTACCGAAAGGGATGGATAACGGCGGACAAGCTGAAAGAGGTGGCACAGCCGATGTTGAAGAACGACTACGGAAAGTACCTCATGTCGATACTTGACGAAAGAGAGGATGACATAACGAAAAACTTGGAATACTGAGAAATTAAGAATTAAGAGTTAAGAATTAAGAAAGATGGCATTGTAGCTTAAACAAGTTATTTTGCTATTCTCCTTAAATTATAAAATGATGGAAGTAATAAAGACAGACATAGATGGCGTGGTAATCATAGAGCCGCGCATTTTCAAGGACGCACGGGGATATTTCTTCGAGAGTTTCTCGCAAAGGGAGTTTGAGGAGAAGATAGGACATGTGGAGTTCGTCCAGGACAACGAAAGCATGTCTTCGTATGGCGTGATGAGGGGATTGCATTTCCAACGTCCGCCATATACACAGGCAAAACTTGTTAGGTGCGTAAGGGGAAAAGTTCTCGACGTTGCGGTTGACATAAGGAAAGGCTCGCCAACATACGGAAAGCACGTGGCGGTTGAATTGACCGAGGACAACCATAGGCAGTTCTTCATCCCGAAAGGCTTTGCCCACGGTTTTGCTGTGTTGAGCGAAACGGCGGTGTTCCAGTACAAGTGCGACGAGTTCTATCATCCCGAGGCTGACGGTGGAATAAGCATACTTGACAACAGCTTAGGAATTGACTGGCGCATACCTACCGAACACGCAATACTAAGCGAAAAGGACACGAAGCATCCGCTGTTGAAAGACTTTAATTCACCATTTACGATATAAAGGTAAAAGGGTAAAAAAGTAAAAAGGTAAAACAAAGGTGAGAAGGTGAAAAAACAATCTACTATGAATTATGAATTGAACAAGGCATTTCTACTTACTCCTCCTCTCCTTACTCCTTTACTCCTAAAAAACAAACAACATGAACATACTTGTAACAGGCGCAAACGGCCAGCTCGGCAACGAAATGCGCATAATAAGCAAAGGCACGAACGACAATTATACTTTTACGGATGTCGTAAAGATTGAAGGCGTTGAAACGACAATCTTGGATATAACCGATGCCGACGCTATAAAGAAAATAGTCAAGGAAAAGGATATACGGTGCATAGTCAACTGTGCCGCATACACAAACGTTGACAAGGCAGAGAGCGACGAGGTGTTATGCAGGAAACTCAATGCCGATGCGCCGAAGCTATTGGCGGAAGCAATGAAAGAAGTCGGAGGACTGCTTGTGCAGATTTCAACGGACTATGTTTTCGGCGGCGACCCTTACAATACGCCTTGCAGGGAGGACCAAAAGGGAACACCTACGGGAGTCTACGGTAAGACAAAACTCGAGGGCGAGAAGAATATCGAAACCGTGGACTGCGATAACGTCATCATAAGGACGGCATGGCTCTATTCCGAGTTCGGCAAGAACTTCGTAAAGACGATGCTCAACCTCACGGCGACGAAACCGAAACTCACCGTTGTTTTCGACCAGGCAGGAACCCCTACATACGCTTACGACCTCGCAGTGGCAATAAAGGCCGTGCTTGCAGATTATGAAAAGGAGAACCCGACGGACGGTTATTCAAAGCGTGGAATATACCATTTCAGCAACGAGGGAGTCTGCTCGTGGTTTGACTTCACCAAGAAAATTGCTGAACTTGCAGGAAACACGGCTTGCGACATCGAGCCTTGCCATAGTGACGAGTTCCCAAGTCCGGTCAAACGCCCTGCCTATTCGGTTCTCGACAAAACGAAAATCAAGGAGACTTTCGGCCTGAAAATACCCTATTGGACGGATTCGTTGAGAAAGTGCATGGAAAACATGGGCGCATTGAAGGCATAAACATTATCATTTTTCTTAACGAACTGATAACCAACAATATACGAAACACATTCCAAAAGACGGCAAATTGCATTGTAAAAGGCCGCGTATTGAAAGACAAAAGGCCATGAATTGCAAGCCGAAAGACCATCTTTTACAAAACAAGATTTCATTGACAATTTAACGACACAAGAATTATGGAATATAAAAGAAACATCATCATAACGGGCGGAGCGGGTTTTATCGGCTCTCATGTGGTACGCCTGTTAGTGAACAAATATCCCGAATATCGTATCATCAACCTCGACAAGCTGACGTATGCAGGAAATTTGGCAAATTTGAAGGACATCGAGGGCAAAGAGAATTATACGTTTGTAAAGGCTGATATTTGTGACTACGAAACGGTGAAGGCGTTGATGGAGAAATACAATGTTGACGGGATAATCCACCTTGCAGCTGAGAGCCATGTGGACCGAAGCATAAAAGACCCGTTCACATTCGCACATACAAACGTAATAGGCACGCTGACACTGTTGCAGGCAGCCAAGGAACACTGGGAGAGCCGTCCCGAAGGATACGAGGGAAAACGTTTCTACCATATCTCTACGGACGAGGTTTACGGTGCATTGGAGTCGACGAATCCCGAGGGAATAGAGTCACCGTTCACCACGAAGGCATCATCGGAGCACCACCACGCCTACGGAACGGAGTTCTTTACAGAAGAAACGAAATACAATCCTCACTCACCTTACTCTGCATCGAAGGCAAGTTCAGACCATTTCGTCCGTGCTTTCCACGACACCTACGGAATGCCGACTATCGTGACCAACTGCTCCAACAACTACGGGCCTTACCAGTTCCCCGAAAAGTTGATACCCTTGTTCATCAACAACATCCGCCATAGGAAGCCGCTGCCTGTCTACGGAAAGGGCGAGAACGTAAGGGACTGGTTGTATGTGGAGGACCACGCAAGGGCGATTGACCTGATTTTCCATAAGGGCAAGACTGCAGATACATACAACATCGGCGGCTTCAACGAGTGGAAGAACATCGACATAATCAAGGTTGTCATAAAGACCGTTGACCGTCTGCTTGGAAGAAAGGAGGGCGAGGACATGAACCTGATAACCTATGTGACCGACCGCAAGGGCCATGACATGCGTTACGCCATTGACTCAAGGAAACTACAAAGGGAGCTTGGTTGGGAACCGAGCCTGCAATTCGAGGAGGGTATAGAGAAAACCGTCCGCTGGTATTTGGATAACCAGGCTTGGATGGATAATGTAACGTCTGGTGATTACCAGAAATATTACGACGAAATGTACAAGGGCAGGTAAGGATAAAGCAGGTATAAATGACTTAGAATTATATTTATTTGCACGAATAACAGAAAAATTACCGACGAGGGGTTGTCTTATATGGCAATCCCTTTTTGTTTTATTTCCATCCGGTGATGTTTTGTCAGCAATTAAGACAGTCATTAAATCCCTGTTAAATGCTGCCTTTATTAAGCAGCCATTTCCATGCAGGAACGACATCCACTTTTTTCCCGTCAACCTCTATACTTTTTTCTTCGTCATCGGTTATAATCAACAGGTTGTCGCAACCAGTGACTGACGATGCTTCAAGCAACCCTTTAATTTCACGTTTACGGGTCTCGTCGTCAGCCATGCTCCATGTAACATGGATTAACTGGATTACACTGTCTTCACGCTGGATTACGAAATCACACTCGGCTTTTTCCTGGTAATATGAGATTTTGTCCGAGGGCATACGGCGGCGGTAAAGCTCCATAAATACAGTATTCTCAAGGTTCTTGCCGTTGTCGTTACTCTGTGGCATTAGCACGGCACTGCGAAGCCCGTTGTCGATGCAGTAAAACTTGTCGAGCGACCTGTGTTCCTTCATTATCGAGCGGTTGTAACGTGGTGCCCTGACAAACATGAAAACGTTGCAGGCGTAGTAAGCCCAAAGATACAGGTCGTCCTTGCTTACCTTCAGTCCCTGCGATTTAATGTCGTTGTAGATTGCGTTTATCGATGTAGGCTTCGTAAGGTTTGCCATGATGCGTTTGACGAAATATCTTACAACTCCCGTATTCGTTATATTGTAATGCTCGGCAAGGTCACGCAGAATCATCGTGTCAAAGTAGCCATGGAGCAATTTCAACTGTTCCGACCTTGAAGGGGTGAGAACAATCTCCGGGAACGCGCTTGCCCTGTTGTATTCATCAAAGGCGTTTTTCAACCGTGCCCTATCCTGTTCAAGGTATATATCGGTGGCAATCCCCTTGAAACGGCAGAACTCGTTGAATGACAACGGGTAAGCCTCATATTCCAAAGGATATCCCCTAAGGGCTGAACCGAGTTCGCTTGAAAGCATGGCGGCGTTGCTTCCACAGACGTAAATGTTCTTGCAGTATGACTTGTAGACACGCAGGACAAAATATTCCCAGCCTTTTATAAGCTGGATTTCGTCAAAAAACATATAGGCGTCCTTTATCGGTACGTCGGGAAACATCTCCATGTAAGACACTATCACATCGTCCAGCTCATCGGAAGACATATTGAAAAGGCGCTCGTCATCGAACCCTATCCATAGTATGTTCCGTTTGGGCACTCCCTCTTTGACGAGGTTGTTTATTGCTATCTCCATCATTGTAGACTTACCGCAACGTCTTACTCCGGGCACGGTTATTATCTTCTTGCGGTTTATTGGCAATTCCACGTCACGTTCAATCACTTCGAACGGAATATCATTCTGTCTTAGGGCTATTAGCGATTTTATAACGTCTTTTCTCATACTTTTTCCTGTTTTAGGTAACAAATATACTAATTATTTCCTAAAATAAAGGAAACAAAAGCGGATAATTTCACTTAAAAAATGAAACAACAAAAAACATCCCCCTCCTTGCCACACTTTTTTATCAGTACGGTTTGGAAGGGTTCTTGTTTTTCAGGGAGATTGGTTCGAAGTTTTATTGTATCGAATTTATGTCCGCCTTAATTCTTTGTGGCATTCCATCGGTTCCAGTTGTAATTCATTCCGTTATTCCTTCGTTGGTATATCTCGTTCCTTTTGCTCCCGAAGTTATCACGGTTTGAGTTGTAGTTGTTTATTGCCATCGCCTCAATATCCTTCTTGTCAATCCCATGCCTTCCGAACGTGGCTTTGAGATAATTTACGGCATCATCGAACAACACTCCATAAAGACACAACCATTTGGCCCTTGAAAGTATCGACTGGTGCCTGTTCCCGTCCTTGTATGAATCAGGATATATTTTTCTCCAAAGCTTGTCGGCATAGTTCATCAGCTGTTTGTCCTTCCATTGTGCCTGGAAAAATTTGTTCTGTCTTATCTCTTCCTCGGTATGTTTGAACTCCTTGCTTGAACATCCTTTTGAGCTGTAATCCCTTGGCGGTATATTGGGGTATTGAGGGTCGTAAACAAAACGGAAGGGTGCCAAATTCTTTCTATCAGGATTAAGCCAAACATCAGGGTCGTAGCTCAAGAAACAGGTACGGCTAAGGTTTCCGCATTTCATGTCAAATTGTTCCGTGTTGGGATATAGCTTAAACCTAACCTGCATGAACAAGTTGTAATGGTATTCCGGGTTAGTATTGTCATGGAGCATAGCAACCTTCACACCCTTATTACTTGGAGAAAACCATACAGCGTAGATATGAAGTTGGTCGACATATTGAATCAGTTTTTGCTTGAATTCATTGGCTGCTTCATGATTGGGGAATTTATCGAAGTCAAGAACCATGATGTTTGAGTATTCCCGGAGGTTATCAATGTTATCGTTTCTGTAAGTGAAAATACCAGAAGGAGCAATCATCGGGAGTTTCTTTTTCTCCTCCTTGAACATATCTTCGTCAGGCTGGTTTCTTACAAATTCTGTCAGTTGTTTTAATTGTTCGTCTTTTGCCACCATTTCAAGAAGTACGTAGTCAAGGCTTATGTATCTCTTGCTTTTTGAATCTTCAGCGTTGTTATAGTAGCTGACAGTATTTTTTATCATCATTGTTTCCATTTTGTTGATATTTAAATTTTTACTTTGTTATTAAGAGAGTTGTGGCCTGATTGTTTTTTCGGTCGTTCTCTTTTTTTGATATTCTTTTTCTTGGTTTTTATTCTGTTATTTCCTTGATAGATTAGTTTTTGTTGTCGTTAAAACCAAGGGATAAATTCAGCAACATATTTTTACTTTGCTATCAAGGAGGCCTGTTGTTTATTAGTTCCATCATTTTTGTTCTTTATTTTTGTTGAATTATTTTTTACTTAGCATATCCGATACAATGAACAAGGATAAAGGACATAAAACCACAATTACCTTTTGTTTTTTAATTGATTTTATTTAGCCTTTCATTGATTGTTGTATCGTTTATCATTGTTTTTCTTGATACTGTTTTTCAATGAGGGTGCTAAGACTGTGTAATGTGTTGTTATCCTTGTACTTTTTTCTTTGTTGAATATAGTAGTGATAAAAGAAGTAAAGAGATTGGACCTTCGTCCCTTAAAGACAGTGGTGAGAGAGTAGTGTTGATTTTATTTTTTTGTTCTACAGATTTACCCCATTGATTCACCCTTATATTTTCATCTACTCCACAACTCTTTTTACCACGAAGTAGGTTTGTTCTTTACTTTATTATTTACTATTGTTTCCCCTTTATTTTTCTATTATTACCCACTTTTTTCTTGTTCTCTATATAATTAACAGGTGGGCTGAAAAATAGTGGGTAGCTTTCTTCCTTGTATTGTTCTTTTGACTTTTTCCCTTTCACAATAACATACTTGACAAAAATAAAAGCAGAAAACAACGATGCACAATTTTACATTTAAGGACATCAATTCAAGACCAATAATTAGCAGCATCAAATTTCACATATCTTTTTCACTACCAATATTTTACATTTTTCCTCTCACCACTAACAACAATCACAACAAAACAAATAAGACTCTAACAACAGCAACATCTAACCTGGAACATCATCATTTTTCACTCCACAATTTTTCATCTGGCTACTTTTTTATTTTTGTTTTTCGTGATGTTATGCCCCAATGAAACCAACTCCGAACTTTTTACTTTTATCATTTTGTTCAGTGAGGTAAGATGAGTTGATTATCCCTGTTCTCGTTTTTCATCATTGTTTTTGCCACGTTATTTTATTGCAGTTTTGATTTCTTGATTTATTTTAGGTGTATTATTTTATCGTTTTTGATTTTTCGGTGGATAGTTATTTTGATTTTATTTTTACCACGTTCTTTTAGTGCAGTTCTTTTATTTAGCCATTTTTTTCTGTTTCATTATTTTTCCAGACAGTTTTAATGATAAGTTTTTTGATCGTGATATTCTTTACCTGTTGCAGTTTTGTTCATTGTGCATTTTGTTCTTCTGGATTTTCATTTGCCTTTCATTTATCGGTTTTATCAACAATCAGTATCTTATCAGGCAGGTTATTTCGTTGGATTAAGTTATGATATTGGTGTTGAATTGTTTGTTGTATCATTCAGTTTTTGTCGTTATTGAAGGTGGAGTATATTTGGCATTTTATCATTATCTTAACCCTACACTAACAGAACAACATTGCTTTACACTGATACAACTTTTATTATTTCAACCAACATAGATAGAACAACAAACCAATTAATCTTTCAACCAATAAAACAAATCAACCAACTTATCTGTCCTTGTAATATTCCTGACCAACTTATTTATTTTACTTAACCGAATAAAAACCAAACCAACAAGATAAAACCCAACCTAAACTACAAGACAAATTTTCGATAATTGTGTTAATAGAGTTGTCAGGATATTTTTGTTTCATGTTTTGTTATTGTATTTTACTGATTGAACATTGATAATACTTTTTACTTATCCAACCTTACAAAATCAAATCATAAACTAAACCAACAAATACAATTACAATACAACGATAATATTTTTCAATCCAGATGCTACTTCATTCACTGTTATATATTGTGGTTTTAAAAGAATAATAAAAGGAATAAAGGAAAAGAGGGTACTTCGTCCCAAAAACAGTGGTAGAGTGAGGAGGATTTTTCTTTTTGTTTTATCACCTCCACTTCACCACTGTCGATTACCGCGAAGCAGGTCTATTGATTAACTCTTTAATAATCCTTTTATATCCCCTTATTATCCCCTTGTATTACCCTTTTTACAACAATATTACCCCCTTTTTTTACTTCTCTATATAATTAACATGAGGGTCGAAAAATCGGGGGGTCTTTTACTTATTGTTTTAAACTTAAGACCATGATATTAAGACAGGATTAACCAACAAATGAAGACAGCGGCTACTATATATTCCGGCATTGGTTCATCTTGTTTCGGGTACAATGTCAAGCAATATCCTGATGCTTTTAAGGACGTTTATCAGAGCCTTGTACTTATCCTTTTCATTCCGGCTCCTCTTTATTCCCAACATATCAAGAAGCTCGAACGTAACCTCTTTCCTGAACCCTTTTCCTTGGACTATGGCTTGTTGCATTTTGTCATCACTCCCTGCCAAGGTTATGATTTCACTCTTGATGTTACTCCTGATTTTCATGCCATCTAGTTTCACCTTCCAGTCTTCATGTATCACTGGGCTTATCGGTATTAACTTGTTCTTGTTGAAATACGAATCCAACCTATCAATGAAAAACTCCTCAAAATCACAAGTATAGAGAACAGTATAGACCTCTCCCTTGATATGTTTCCTTATGCCTATCCTTGTTATAAGCTGGGCAAAATACCACATCTTAAGGTCTTGTGAATCAGCCTTTGTCCCGTATGCCTTCCTTATTTTTGCAGCTTCGGTATTAGGCAAACTCCAGTCACCGCATAGTATTATTTGTTTCATATCTCGGTATTGGTTGGTGCTTTTATTATCCGACGCCCCATAATAAGTAACAGAAAAAGTATCTTCACTCAACCCTCGTTCCAACAATCCATTCCTAACCCTTTCGGCATAAGATGATATACCAGGTCCTTCGTCATTACCATTAACATCCTTCCAACAGACAACAAGAGAGGGTTTGTCAATGAGCTTTACAATTCCATCAAGAAAAGAACTGAATTTATCATTGTCCAACCTGTTCCTTTTCAACCCGAACTCCACCTGCTTAAACTCCGTAACGGTATTGTATTTCTCTTTTACATCCAATAATTTGAAACATGAAGAACCCTTGAAGAGAATATTACCGGCTCCCTCGAAAATAAGCACGTGGGTCTTTATAGCTACATTATCGGGACAAATATCTACCGGGTTAAATGTAATGCCAACCTTTTGTCCTTCATCTACCATCCATGAATCATAATACTTCGGGACAAGGCCAAGAACAACATCCCTCTTTATCCTGTTTATCTTGTATGTG
>ULNQ01057228.1_pt1 | contig 29560 bp, 18 predicted proteins | sample 1951951 | NCBI WGS metagenome assembly ULNQ01 (sample SAMEA4835580, study PRJEB28245) | human gut metagenome | biome: gut microbiome; material: fecal sample | place: Denmark | collected 2008
CGAAGACTTGGATGGCTTGGCGGTGCCATTCTTGGCGGCAAGGCGCTTCTGGTTCCAAATCGTAGCATCGAACATCACTGGTGTACCGATGAAGATGGAAGCGTAAGTACCGATGCAGATACCAAGGATAAGGGCGACCGCGAGACCTCTGATGGACTCACCACCGAAGATCGCGATAGCGAGCATGGTCACGAGAGTGGAGACAGAGGTGTTGACGGTACGTGTCAATGTCGCGTTGATGGCCTGGTTGGTGTTGGTCCTCACGTCAACATTCGGATGCAGGGTCCTGTACTCACGGATACGGTCGAAGATAACCACGTTGTCGTTGATGGCGTAACCGATGATCGTAAGGATGGCTGCGATGAACGTCTGGTCAACGTCAAGGTTGAACGGCAGGATTCCCGAGAACAGGGAGAAGAAGCCGATCACGATGATGGCGGTGTGGGCGAGTGAGACAACTCCACCAAGACCCCATGTCCATCCCTTGAAACGGAACGCGATGTAGGCGAAGATCACCAGCAGGGAGAGGATGACGGCGATGATAGCGTCCCTCTTCATGTCGTTGGCGATCGTAGGGCCGACCTTGTCGGACGAGATGATACCGTTAGGATTATCTACGGTAGACTTGAACTGTTCGAGAGTGATGTCCTTCTCGGTGAAGAACGGCTTCAAGGCATGATAAAGCATAGACTCAACCTCGGCGTCAACGTCTGTGGACTCCTGCTCGATCTTGTACTGGGTCGTGATCTTCATCTGGCTCTCACCACCGAACTGCTTTACCTCGACGGCACCGTCGAACTCAACCTCGGCGGCGCTGCGGATCTGCTCGGCTGTGACTGGCTGGTCGAAACGTACAACATAGGTACGGCCACCGGTGAAGTCAACACCGTAGGTGAAGCCCTTGGTGAAGACGGAGACGATGGAGATGACGATCAAGGTGCCGGAAATGATGTAAGACCACTTGCGGCCGGCGATGAAGTCAAAGTGTGTGTTCTTGAGGAAGTTCTTGGTAAGATCATTCTCGAACGCGATGCTCTTGCCCTTCGAGATACGGTCATCGAAGATAAGTCTGGTGATGAAGATCGAGGTGAGGACAGAGGTGATGATACCGATGATCAACGTGGTGGCGAAGCCCTGGACAGGACCGGAGCCGAACACGAAGAGGACGATACCGGTAAGGAGGGTTGTCACCTGACCGTCGATGATGGCGGAGTAGGCGTTCTTGTAACCGTCGGCCACAGCCTTGCCCAAGCCCTTTCCGGCGGCGAGTTCCTCTTTGATACGCTCGTAGATGATCACGTTGGCGTCAACGGCCATACCCATTGTCAGGACGAGACCGGCGATACCAGGGAGAGTCAGGACGGCTCCGAATGAAACGAGGACTCCGAAGAGGAGAAGCACGTTGCAGAGGAGGGCGAGGTCAGCGGCGACACCGGCGCCCTGATAGAAGAAGATCATGTAGACAAGCACCAGGATGAACGCGATAAGGAACGAGATCATACCGGCGTTGATTGACTTGGCACCGAGGGAAGGACCTACTACCTGCTCCTGGATGATGGTGGCAGGCGCAGGAAGCTTACCTGACTTGAGGACGTTCACAAGGTCGGTCGCCTCGTCCGGTGTGAAGTGACCGGTGATGGAGGAGCTTCCGCCCGTGATGGCGTTCTGGACGTTAGGGTAGGAATATACCATGTTGTCGAGAACGATGGCAATCTGCTTGCCGACGTTGTCGCTGGTCATGCGGGCCCAGATATTGGCGCCCTCGGCGTTCATGCTCATTGAGACTGAAGGCTCACCGTTTGAACCGTGGTCGTAGACGACGCGGGCGTCGGTGATCACACCTCCGTCAAGCTTAGCCTTGCCGTCCCTTGAGGTGGCCTTGATGGCGACAAGTTCGAAGATGTTGTCTCCCTGGACATACTCGGAAGGTTTCACAGACCACATCGGCTTGAACTCGGCAGGGAAGATCTCGGCGATCTGAGGCATAGAAAGGTACCTGTTGACCTTGGCGGTGTCAATCGCGGAAGCGAAACCGATGCAGGCGTTGTTGGAGCCGGAAGGGTTCAGCACAGCGAAGAGAGGGTTGGCCTTCTTGTAGGCGTCAAGCTCCGCTGAGGTGTTCTGGTTCTGTGCGATCTCTGAAGTGATGAGAGAGTCTGCGCCATCCTGTGGCTCGACTACAGCCTCCGGCTGCCCGGTGACCTCTGTGGAGTCAGACTCACCGGCGAGGATCTCCGCGAGTTTCGCATTGGCCTCGGCAAGATAGCCTGAAAGTTCCTGGTTGGTGTAGGTCTCCCAGAACTCAAGGGAAGCTGTTCCCTGGAGGAGCTTTCTCACACGCTCAGGCTCCTTCACGCCAGGAAGCTCGACAAGGATACGTCCGCTGTTGCCAAGCTTCTGGATGGAAGGCTGGGTCACACCGAAACGGTCGATACGGCTTCTGAGCACGTTGAAGGAGTTGGCCACAGCACTTTCTGCCTCGCTGCGGATGACGCTGATGACCTCGGCGTCAGTGGAGGCCGGGGTGATCTTGTCCTTCATCTCGTAGGTACCGAAGATCTGGGCGAGGGTCTGGCCGTTGGCCACCTCTTTCCAAGCATCGGCGAAAAGGGTGATGAAGTCCTCCCTTGAGTTGACGCTGCGATCCTTTGCAAGGGCGAGAGCCTTCTGGAACTCAGGGTTCATGCTGTTGCCGGAGATGGCTCTTACAAGATCCTGGAGCTGAACCTGAAGCATAACGTTCATACCGCCCTTGAGGTCCAGACCGAGATTTATCTCCTTTGCCTTGCACTCCTTGTAGGTGTTCCAGAGGAAAACCTTCTGGGAAGAGATGGAGTCAATGAACACTCTGTTCTGTTCTTTCCTGATGGAGTCCAGATAGTAAGCCTGGTCATTTTCAGGAACCTGTGCGAAAGACGCTGAATTCTGGGCGGCAACGGCTGCCTTCTCAGCGAATTTCTCCGCTTTCTTTTCCTGGATGGATGTCACCGCAGTGAAGGAAAGCTGCCAAATGGAAGCGATCGCAAGCAGAATGGCGACAAGCCTAATCCAACCTTTACTTTGCATAATTTTTACCTTTATTTTATTGTTTTAATTTTTTCGCATAAAAATAGGGGTACAAATTTAGCATTTTTTTCTTAGAAAGAAATTATCTGCCAAGTATTTCTTATTTTTGCAGACGCAATCACCGAGATTTTTCAGAATGAAGGACAAAATATTCATCGGCATATTCGCATTGATCGTCCAGATCGCGTCCCTTCCGGAGGCTTCAGCCCAAGTCTCCCCCACAAAACTTATGATCAAGGCTGACTCCTGCAGGCTGGCCTACAATTTCGCGGAGGCGGTCCAGTACGGCGAGGGTGCTGTCGAAGCATTGGACTCGACGGCGTCGGCAAAGGCGGAAGATCTACTTCTGATGGCTCGCAATGGTCTGAATATGATGGAGTTCTGTAGCCAGCCGACAGTGGTGGCCAAGAAGACTTTCCAACTCAGGGACTTTTTCCTGTTCTACCCTTTGAAGGATTTCAGCTGGAGAAAGGCACCCAACCAACTCGACTCGCTCGGAGGTGATGACCTGTCCCGCGCCATCTATGTTCCAGAGGGAACGAGGGACATCTACTATTCAGCCAAGGACGAGGAAGGGATCAGAAACATCTACAGAACCCACCTTGGGGACTCGCTCTGGTCTGTACCTGCCCTGATCAACGAACAGATGACCAGTTCCTCAGATGAGATCTACCCTATGCTGTCCCCTGACGGGCAATCGCTTTACTTCGCGTCCAAGGGACTCTACGGCATGGGCGGCTATGACCTCTACGTCTCGAACTGGAACAAGGAGACTAACGACTGGGACGTGCCGGTGAACATGGGCTTTCCATATTCATCGCCCTATGACGACTTCCTGTTCGCCAACACCGACGACGGCAAGTACTCGATCTTCGCGTCCAACCGCGAGTGCGGACGCGACAGTGTCACGGTCTATGTTCTTGAATATGACAGCATGCCTGTCCGCAAGGCGGTCTCCGATGTGGGCGAGCTGAGGGCGCTGGCTGCCCTTGATCCGGCAGGCGACCCGTCCAGAATCAACAACGGATCGACCTCCTCCGACAATGCCCAGCAGGACGAAGGAACCAAACGGTACATGGACAAAATGCGGGAGGTCAGGGCGTTGCGAGACTCGGTGACAAGATTCAGCAAAAATCTGGACAAGCTGAGATCGGGCTTCGCCACCGCCTCCGACGAGGAAAAGGCCAGGCTCACCGCCGAGATCACAGAGAAGGAGATGATGCTTCCGACCCTTAACGGCAACCTGAACGCCGCCGTGAAGGAGCTTCAGAACATCGAGATGGATTTCCTTGCCAACGGAATCGTGATCGACACGCGGCGGCTCCAGGCCGAGGCCGACAAGGAGATTGTCGGGACAGCCTCCGGCTACACATTCTCCAAAAACAGTTACGGCCCGGATCTTCATCTGGAGCTCCTCAAGCCGAAACCTTCGTTCGACTATTCGTTCATGATCCTCCCGGAAGGACGTTTCGCCGAGAACAACACCCTGCCGGAAGGCATTGTCTATCAGATAAGAATATTTACCCTCAGCAGAAAAGCCTCTGTCTCCGACCTCAACGGCCTGAGTCCTGTGTTCGAGAGGACCACGACAACCGGTAAGCACGCCTATTCCGTCGGGCTTTTCAAGTCCTACAAGGATGCTCTTTCCAACCTTAACAAGGTGAAGAAGAGAGGGTTCCGCGACGCGCAGATCGACGCGTTCCAGAATGGCCAGATCATCGGCGTGTCGAAGGCCAGGGATCTTGAGTCGAAGGTCAGGACTTTGATGATGGTCAGAATCTACCCGGAAAACGGGCAGTCTCTGTCCGAGGAGGCCATCGCGGCGATCCACGAGCATTCGGACAAGGATCTCATCAAGAGCGTCGAGGCCGGAGCTGTGGTGTTCACCGCCGGCCCGTTCGAGGACAAGTCGCAGGTGGATGCCCTTGTCGCCGCCCTGAAGGCCGCCGGAGCCGAGAACATCTCCATCACCGAATCCTCATCGGATTAACATAGGAGAGGCATTATGAAGAAAGTCGGAAAAGTGCTTGTTGTGGACGACAACGCGGGGATCCGGTCCGCGTTGAAGATTCTGCTGCCTCTGCGGTTCGAGGCTGTGGAGATCCTGCCGTCGCCCTCGCAACTGATAAGCACCGTCAACTCCTTTCAGCCTGACGTGATCCTGCTGGACATGAATTTCAACACGGACATCAACACCGGCAACGAAGGTCTCTTCTGGCTCAGCGAGTTACGCAGCAACAACCCGAATCAGAAAGTAATCCTGTTCACCGCCTACGCCGACATCTCCCCGGCTGTTGAAGGCATGAAAAGAGGGGCGTTCGACTTCATCGTGAAGCCTTGGGAGAACGAGAGGCTTCTCGCTACGCTGGAAAGGGCGGTGGCGGAGAACCGCAAGGACAGCAGGAAGTCTGATGAATATTCCACCGGACCGACCGGCATGTACTGGGGCACGTCATCGGCGATGGCCGAGATCAAGAAGACGATCGAGAAGATCGGCCCGACGGATGCCACGGTGCTGATCACGGGCGAGAACGGAACCGGTAAGGATCTTCTGGCCAAAGAGATACACAACCATTCCGAGAGGAGGAACGGCCCGATGGTAAGCGTCGATGCCGGAGCGATCCCGGAGACCCTTTTCGAGAGCGAGCTATTCGGCCACGTCAAGGGCGCGTTCACGGACGCCTACGCCGACAAGGCCGGAAAGGTCGAACTGGCAGAGGGCGGAACCCTTTTCCTGGACGAGATCGGGAATATTCCCCTGCACCTTCAGGCGAAGCTTTTGAGGGTTCTTCAGAACAGGACGATCACCCGGGTGGGCGACACCAAGCCGCGCAATGTGAACATCCGCCTCGTCTGCGCCACGAACATGGATCTGCGCCAGAAGGTGCAGGAAGGCTCTTTCCGGGAGGATCTCTTCTACAGGATCAACACGATGAGCATCCATCTGCCGGCTCTGAGGGAGCGCCGGGAAGACATCGTTCCGCTCGCGGAGATATTCATAAAAAGGTTCGACGAGAAGTACCATCGCGAGGTGGAGGGCATCGCATCGGAGGCGAAGGCCGCTTTGAAAGACTGCCATTGGAGTGGGAATATTCGTGAATTACAGAATTGCATCGAGAAGGCGGTGATTCTCTCCGAGGGCAGCGAGCTGACAGATAAGGAGTTGCAGCTGCCTACCGAGGCGCTTGTCGAAGGAAGCGATCAGCCGGTCGAGACCTTGGAGGAGGTCGAGGAGAGAGCGATCCGGGCGGCGGTGGAGAAATATTCAGGAAACATGTCGCTGGTGGCCAAGGCGTTGAATGTCAGCCGCCCGACCCTCTACAGCAAACTCAAGAAGTACGGAATTTAGGAATATGCTTCCGTGGCCTGAAATAGCGATTCTTGCGGGAGCCATCGTGGCGGTGGCTTTGGCCGCGGTGCTGGCAACACGGTACCGCATCCTCAAGAAGGTCACCTATATGCTTGACGCACTGGAGGACAAGGAGACCAACTTCCGTTTCGACGAGAGGGGGCTGGGCAGCCGGAAGATCAACCACACATTGAACCGTATCCGCACCATATTCCAGAAAGAGACCGCCGACATACGTGAGCAGGAAGAATATTACGGGCAGATGCTTGACAAGGCGAAGACGGGCATCGTCGTGCTGGAGTCCGGCACCGATTCTGTGCTCTACACCAACAAGCAGGCGCGGCTCCTTCTGAGCGTGTCGTCGCTTAGCACCCTTCGCCAGCTGGACATCATAAGCCCTTCCTTGAGAGTGGCTTTCGAGAAAGTCGAGGAGGGTCTGGACCAGAAAGCGTCCATCTATTCGGAAAGCTCGCAGACGAACATTTCCCTGTCCGCCACATCGGCGCACATCGGGCGTAAGGACGTGAAAATCATCGCGGTAAACGACATCTCTGAGGCCATCGAGGAGAACGAGTCGGAGTCCTGGACAAGGCTCATCAGGGTGCTGACCCACGAGATAATGAACACCGTCACACCGATCGCCTCCCTTTCCGAGGCTCTTTCCGAATATGCCGGGACGATCACTCCGCCATCAGACGGGCCGGATCTCAAGGCAGGTCTGGAGACCATCGCCAGTTCGTCCCGTGGTCTTATAAAGTTTGTCAATTCGTACAGGGATCTGACCCACGTGGCCGTGCCGGTGCGCAAGGCGTTCTTCGCCAGGGACATAGCCGCCAAGGTGATCGACCTGAGCCAGCCGGTTCTGACAGCCGCCGAAGCGACCGCCTGTTTCGTGGAGAAGACCGAGGACGTGCTGCTGTACGCCGACGAGAGCCAGATCTCCCAGATCCTGATCAACCTTGTGAAGAACGCTGCACAGGCCGGTGCGAGACACATAGAGATCTCCGCAGAGCTGGACAAGCGTGACAACGCCGTCATCAACGTCAGCAATGACGGCCCTCCGATCAGCACGGCAAGCCAGGAGGAGATATTCATTCCGTTCTTCACGACCAAGCCTGAGGGCAGCGGAATCGGACTGAGCCTTTCCCGTCAGATCATGAGGATGCACGGCGGCACCCTCCGCCTCACCCGCTCGGACTCCGAAGCGACTGTTTTCACGCTGATATTCAAGTAAAACTCCTTAGCGTCCGGAAGGTTGCCCCGACGAACCCTCCGCGCTTCGCGCTCCGTCCCTCCCAGCCTGACGGCTGGGCCCCTCCCGCTTATGGCCGCGGGTGGCCAATGTTCGCTGTGGCAACCTTCCGGCCGCCGCAAAGCGGACCGAGAGAACCCAACCCTACTCGTTCTTGAGGGACTCGACAGGGTTGGTGTGAGCGATCCTCAGGGAGCCGATCACGATGACGCTGACGATGATGGCCAGCACGATGATGTCGGCGGCGATGAAGAACAGAGGTGACAGGGTGATCTTCAGGGCGAACTGCTCCAGCCAGTAATGCGCCACAAGCCAAGCCCCGGCGTCACCGATAAGGACAGCGACAAGAGCCACTTTCAGCACATCCATCACGAGCATCGACACGATCTCCGAGGATTGCGCTCCGTTGACCTTGCGGACGGCGATCTCGGCGCTTCGGCGATAGTTCTCGTCACGGACGTAGGAGATCAGGCCGATCACCGCTATCAGCAGGGCGAACAACGCTCCAAGGGTGTAGGTTCTCTTCATCTGCCTCGTCGGATCGTATAGGCTCCTGAACGTCTCGGCGTAAGACTTCACCTCGGCATCGCTGTCAGGAGCGACCTCCCGGATTGTCTTCTCCACCTTACGCATCGTCTCCGGAGTGACATCCGTGAGCTTCACGACAAGTGTCTGCATCAGCCTTGACCAGTCAAAGTCAGCCTTTTCCTCATCGGTGAGGAAGTCCTTGTTCCAGCAGAAACGCACGCTCGGACGGTTGTCCGGATCAGAGACGCTTCCGATGACATAGTCCTCATAGACTCCGCAGATCGTGACCTGCCCGTGCTCGGTGATGCCGACAATCTTTCCAACGGCTCCGTCAGACCAGTTGGCGAAAGCCGCCATCTTGGTCACAAAGGACTTGCTGACAGCGACATCATTCGGTCCTTTTGGAGCGGATCCCTCGACGAGCCGGAAGCCCATCATATTGAAGAAACCTTCCGTGGCGCCATATTCATCAGCGACATTGAAGAGTTCCCTGTCGTCACCAGGAAGGGTAATATTATTGCCGGAAGCTGACGCCAAAGGTGTCACGTAGGTCAGTTCAGCAGCCTCGACCTCAGGCAGCTGGCGAAGAGCACCGGCGATGGCTGTCATCTTCGTCTGGTCGTAGGACGGGAATGTCTCATAGACAAGATTGCTGTAGTTGTAGCCCGGATCGGCGTTCAGCACCTTGCGGTACTGGAAGCTGACGATCAGCACCAGCGACACCAGCACGGCGTTGATGGCGAACTGGAAGGCAAGCAGTGAGATCTTCCAGCGGCGCTTGCTCTCCTTGTAGCCTCGGAAGGCGCTGGAAATAGGGATTTTGGTGAACATCCTCGCCGGAATGACGGCGGAGACAAGGAACACCAAGATCACAATCCCGACAATGATCCAGACGGAAAGCGGAGTGACAAGATCCTTCACAGGGACTCCCAACAGGGATTCAACCGCACCCCTGAACGCAAAGATCAGCAGGGCTGCCACGGCGAGGGAGACACCCAAATTCCAGGCGGTCTCCTTGAGCAGGATCTTGTTGATGTCCCAAGGCTGGGCTCCGTAGCATTTGCGGACTCCGACCTCACGCGCTCTGCGGATGACATCCGAGATGGCCACAAGGACGTAGTTCATAATGGACACAAGCAGCAGCAGAGCGGCGATGATGGCAAGTATGAACACAAGGTTCCTGACCTCCGGCTTCGAGCTGTGCTCGGTGGCCAAAGGCGAAAGGAAGTACCAGAGAGTGAGTCCGCTCTTCTCCATTTCCTCCAAAGGCTGGTGAGCCTTCTGCATCTCGTGGATGGCATCCTTAAGCGACGCCGGATCAACCCCTTCGGCCAATTTGACGAAAGCGACGTACCTGTCGTTGCCGACCCAGTTGGAGAGGCTCCACTTGCTCATCGCCTCGATGGAAAGGATGACATCGGCGTGGATCGATCCGTTCTTAGGGAAGTCCTCATAGACTCCGCAGACAGTCAGCTTCAGATTCGGATTGTCCTCGTTGGCGATCTGCTTGCCGACAGCCGCTCCGACTCCACCAAGTTTCTCGGCGAAAGTCTTTGAGATGGCCACATCGCCGCTCCACGACCTCAACGCCTTTTCCGGCTCACCGGCGAGGAACTGGCGATTGAATATCCTGAAAAAGCAGGAATCCGCTAAAAGGTGCTCGGCCGCCACCTTGCTTCCATCGTCATCGATGATGAAATTCTCGCTGTTGAATATGCTGGTGAACCTTGTGGCCTCCAGCACTCCCGGCACCTCGGCCTTGAATCCCGGAGCGATGGCTCCGCTGACCTGACCGAAATCCTTATCCTCACCTTGCATAACGGCGCCGGTACGGATCTTATAGATTCTGTCAACATCCTGGTAAGAATTGTCGTAGGACAGTTCAAAGCACACTTTCGCGATCAGGATGATGGCGATCGCCATTCCCACTCCCAAGGACAAAACCTTGATGATCAAATCACTTTTTCTTCTCATACCCATTCCTCCACATGGAGGCTAATCTTTTATCGTTCAATATTTTGCTTGCATATCCTCCTCCCGATTCCAGCGGTGAGGACACATCATTATATTCCTAATCTTCAATCGTTTAGGCTCCACTGAATTATTACTACTCAATCCGGAAGGTTGCCGCAGCGAACCTTGGCCACCCGCGGCCATAAGCGGGAGGGGCCCAGCCGTCAGGCTGGGAGGGACGGAGCGCGAAGCGCGGAGGGTTCATCGCGACAACCATCTGGATTGGAGATATAGCACGCTATTCCTTCTTCAGCTCGATGGCCGGGTTGGTGCGGGCGGCGCGGACAGCCTGCCAAAGGACAGAGAGGACGGCGATGAGGGCTGTGAACAGACCTGCCACCGCGAAGATCCACCAATGGAGACCGATGCGGTAGGAATAGCCGTTCAGCCAAGTGTGCATCAGGTACCACGCCACCGGGACGGCGATGACGAACGCCACACCGATCATCTTCATGAACTCGGCCACAAGGCCCCACAGAACAGAGTTATAGTCAGCGCCATAGACCTTCTTGAGAGACACTGTCCTGCGTTCCTGCTGCATATAGTACGAACTCATCGCCACGAGACCCAGAGCCGAGACAAACAGTGAAAGAATTGTGAATATGACCATGATCTCCAACACCCTGTTCTCGGAAGCGAACACAGCCTTGATGTCATCCTCGACATAGCTGGCATCGAATAACTTATCCGGGTACAATTCGCTAAAGACCGCTTTGACCCTTGCGAAAGCCTCTTTGTGATCCGGCGTGGTCTTCACAAGAATCGTCCACGGCCACCTCCCGGCAGGATATTCATCATACTGGTAAATCAACGCAGGATGCTGTTCCTCCAGCAACGGCTTGATCTTGAAGTCGTAGTAGATTCCGCCTATCCGCCATGTGCTGTTGGACTTGGTCGTGAACTCCGTGGCGGTCTCGTCTATTTCGAGGATTCCGTAGGCATATTCATTCAGCCAATAACTGTTCGGACTGTGGTTGTCCTGTTTCTTCCTGATGCCGAGGATGTTGAAGTAGGCGCTGTCGCCCTTAACCAACTGGAACGAAGCCTCTCTTCCACTTTCTGCGGACATAGTCCAGTTGTTGGTCATGAACATAGGATGTCCATCTCCAAGTCCGACAGCTTCGACGCAACTCTCAGCCTTAAGTTTGTTGATGAGTGGCGTCAAATCACCTGCAAGGCCGAACTGATTGCTGATGGTGATCTGATCCTCAGTATTGTAACCCACCGGAGCATTGATCATAGAGCGGATCTGGAGGAACATCGTGAACGCCGTCACAAGCATCACGACCGTGATGACATTCTGAATGACAATGATGACCTTGCTGTAAAGTGTCTTGGTCTTGAGCCTGAGCGTTCCTCGGACAATCTCGATCGGCTCGGCCTTCTGGATGATAAGCGCGGGAACTATGCCGGCGATGACCCCTACCAAAACCGTGAACAGGACGCAGACAAGCACGCTCACCGGAGAGATTGCCTTGAAGATAGAGATGTCATAGTTCAACACCTTCGAAGCCGCCGGGGAAATGGCCTCGCCAAGCAGGACGGCGATGACCATAGCGGCTGCGCAGATTATGGTGCTCTCGACAATCATCTTCATGAATATGCCGCCTTTCGTCGCCCCGATGAGCCTTCTGGTGGCCATCTCCTTGGCACGGAAGCCGGAGAGAGCCGTGGTCATATTCACATAGTTCAGGATGGCGAACAGAAGCAGCAGGAAGCACATTCCGGCAAGCAGCATCACTGTCGTCTTGTTGCCAAGACGCAGACTGTCATTATAGTCCTCATTGCCGTCCGACAGGAAATAGACATCACGTAAAGGAATGATTCTCACGTCATTATCACCTCCGCCGTAGTCTGACATATATCTCCAGAAATTCTCCCGGCACCATTTAAGAATATCATCGTGTCTGGCCGGAAGATCGGCGTTCGGATAAGCCATCACAAAGCAAGTGGATGATCCGGCGTTGGACATCCGCTCATCGTTCGCCTGGTTGGTGATCGTCATGATCTCTCCGCGAAGGAATATGTCGCACGGTCTGATGATGGAGTTCTCAATGTCCTTGAACACACCTGAGACTGTCAGGTTGCTTACCGTTGAGTCAGCGCCGTCGAAACGGATCTCACGTCCAACCGGATCCCTGTCCCCGAACTGAGCCTTGGCGAAAGACTCACTGATCAGGACTCCGCTTATCGAGGCCTTCCACTCACTGAAGTCGCCCTCCACGAGAGGGAAACTGAACATGTCGAAAAACGACGAGTCAGCGTAAGAAGTCCTGGCGTTCACGATGTTGCCGTCGATCTTGTACTCCTGCATTCCGTTGCTGGAATATGAAGCTGACCTCTCAATCTCCGGAAAGTTAGCCTTCATGTGGCGGGACAGCCAGTAAGCGGACGAAAGGGTCTCTTTTTGTGCGATGATGTAGATCCTGTCGGCGTTCTTTTGGAACGAGTCAGTGCTCAGCTGACTGGTGACGTACACGGCCAGAAGCAGGACAAACGCCATCGAGAGGCTGAGTCCCAGAAGGTTGACCGCGCTGTAAAGTTTGTTGCGCTTCAAGAAGTTAATGAAACTGTTCATAATCCATTCACGGCCTCGCGGAGGCCAACTTTTTGTTTTTCATTCTTTTGCTTCCCTATCCTCATTCCCGCTTCATGCAAGAGGACATCCAAGCATATTCCTAATGGTCAATCACTTATCCTCCACGGATTTTTACCCGTTTGGAAATCCCATCCAGAAGGTTGCCACGACAAACCCTCCGCGCTTCGCGCTCCGTCCCTCCCAGCCTGACGGCTGGGCCCCTCCCGCTTATGGCCGCGGGTGGCCAAGGTTTGCTGTGGCAACCTTCTGGATGAACCGAGACAAAGTATTAAGGAGTTTGACTATGAGATTCAGGCAACCTTCCGCCAATAATATCTTAAACGTGAGGGGCGGCGCTTATGGGTGGTATAATTACATTATCTACTGTCAAGTCCGTAGTGACGATTCATCAGCTCTCGTCAAGTAATCAGCCGTCCCTCACGAGCAAGATTCAACGCTAAAGCTCGTTCTTCACGTCGGAGACGATCTGGCCGTCGAACAGGTCGATGGTGCGCTGTGCCACGGCGGCGTCTCTCTGGGAGTGAGTCACCATAACAATGGTCGTACCTTCCTTGTTGAGCTCGCTGAGGAGATCCATGACCTCCTTACCGTTCTTGGAGTCCAGGTTACCTGTAGGCTCATCGGCGAGGATCAGTTTCGGACCTGCGACGACCGCACGGGCGATGGCGACTCTCTGCTGCTGACCTCCGGACAACTGCTGAGGAAAGTGCTGGGCTCTGTGGCTGATGGCCATTCTCTTCATAATCTCGGTGACCTTCTGCTTACGCTCGGCCGCGGAGATGTTCAGGTACCTCAACGGAAGCTCGATGTTCTCATAGACATTCAGCTCGTCGATCAGGTTGAAGCTCTGGAACACGAATCCGATGTTGCCCTTACGGAACTTGGTGCGCTCCTTTTCCTTGAGCTGGCTGACCTCCGTGCCGAGAAGTTCGTAGGAGCCTCCGGTAGGGTTGTCAAGAAGGCCGAGGATGTTCAGAAGGGTTGACTTACCGCAACCGGAAGGACCCATGATGGCGACGAATTCTCCGTCAGCGATTTCGAATGAAACTCCATTGAGGGCTGTTGTCTCGATCTCCTCTGTTCTGAAGACCTTGGACAGATTGTTGACTTTAATCATGGCTTTGAAAATTTTTATTTGTTATTGTTTATATTCATTAATCAATTAGAAGACAAGCACATCGCTGTCGCCGTAGTTGTCGTAGGAGGAGGTGATGACCTTCTCGCCAGGCTCCAGCCCTTCAAGCACCTCATAGAACTGAGGGTTCTGACGACCGATGCGGATCTCGCGCTTGACAGCCTTGCCTCCATCCTTGCTGACCACATAGATCCACTTGCCTCCCGTCTTCTGGTAGAATGTCCCGCGAGGGATGAGGACCGCCCGCTCCGGCTGACCGAGCTGAAGGTTCAGGTAATATGTCTGGCCGGTCCTGATGTTGTCGGGCTGCTGGCCCTCGAACTTGAAGTCCGCCTGGAACTTGCCGTCACGCACCTCCGGATAGACCTTGCGCACCTGCGCGTCGTACTTCTCGCTCTGACGCTCAAATGTGGCGTCGAGTCCCGGAACCACACGGTCAATATAGTGTTCATCTATCTTAGCCTCAATCTTGTAGCTACCCTCGGAGTTGATCTGGCCGATCTTGGTGCCGGCACCTATGTATTGGCCAAGGTTCGCATCCAGAAGTCCGAGAACCCCGTCGATCGGAGCCTTGATCGTAAGGCTCTCCTTGCGGCGGCGTATGAGTTGCATGTTCATCTTCATATTGTCAAGACTCTCGCGCAGACTCAGGAGTTGGGTCGAACGGTAGAGACTGTCCTGCTCCATGCTCTTGAGAGTCAGGTCAAGGTTCTGCTGCGAAAGCTCATAATCCTCCTGGGCCTTGAGGTAATCCTCCTTTGAGATGAGCTTCTCCTTGTAAAGCTGCTGGTTCTGCTCGAATGCCCTCTTGTTACGCCTGGCCTCGGAGGCGTAGCGGAGACGGTTCTGCTCATGGGAGAGTTTCTGCTGCTCCATCGAGATCATCGTGTTACGAAGGATGTTCTCCTTTTCCGCAAGCTCAGCCTCGGCGTTAAGTATCTGAAGGTCAAGGTTATCATTGGACAGCACAAGAATCGGTTCCCCGGCCTTCACTGTGGATCCCTCCTCGACGATGATCTTCTGGACGGTACCGCCTTCGAGCGGGCTGATCTGGATTGTGACCATTGGCTGTACCTGACCGCTCACACGGATATAGTCGTTGAACTGTCCGTCAGTCACCTGGCTGACCGTGATCGTGTCCTTGTCAACCCTGAGGGTCTTGGAATTGTCTCTGAACACGAGGTAGAGCACGAACACTACCACGATGGCTCCAAGCCAGTAAGGCATCGCCTTTTTTGTGAAGGCTGATCTCCAACCTTTTTTCTTTTCGATTATCTTGTCCATAATTGTTGTTATTTCCGTTTGCTTTAATTCGTCTTTAGCGGCTCTTCGACACACTCGGCGACCGTGATGTTTTTGTCCTTTCGGCGCTTCAACGGTTGGCAAGTCTGCCGAACAACGGCGACCGACGCTGTCATATTCATTGATCAATATAATCCACCCCGTTGTAGTAGTTGACCACGCTGCGCTTGATGAAGTAGGTCAGGAGCGAGTTCAGCCGCTGGGCGTTCGCCTCAAGGTAGTTGTTCGAAGCTGTCTGGAACTCGATCGGCGAGATCAGCCCCTGCTCCAACTTCTTCATATTCAATGAATATGCCTCCTCCTGCACATCGGACTTCCTTTGTGCCAGAATATAGGCGGCAGACGCTCCGTCGCGATCCTGGACAGCCCTGCGCACCTCGGCTGAGATGTCCCTCATCTTCTGGTCGTACTCGGCGGACGCCTTGGCGACGGCGTTCTTCTTCCTGGCGATGTTGCTGTGGCGCTGGAGTCCCGAGAAGATCGGAATATTCAGGGACAACTGGACATATTCACCTCCGTTGTTCTTGAATTGGGTCTGGAACGGATCCGAAGCCGTGCCGCTTCCAGGGTAAGTGAAATAGGTCGTAGACCATCCGGCATAGGCACTGAGCGACGGGAGCAACTGCCATCTGGCGGTGTTAAGTTCCCGTTTTGCATTCATGAGGTTGAACCTTGCGACACGGGCTGCCGGATTATTGCTTTGCGCAAAGTCCACCATGTCTTCCATCGCAAGGGAATCGGTCAGAACCCGCTCGCCGTCAATGGTAGCCGGAAGGGTCGTGTCGATGACAAGTTCCTGTGGCTCAGACCAGAACATCACGTCCTCAAGGGTAATCTTCGCATCGTTGAGCTTGTTGTTGGCCTCAACGAGTTGGTACTGCTTGTCTGCAAGGTTGGAATCCATCTCGACGACATCGGCATGGCCTTTCTGTCCGAGTTCCTCTTGACGGCGAGCCTTGGCGAGGGATTCCTCGGCGACCTCGACCTGAGACTTGTAAATATCAGCCAACTGGCTGTAATAAAGCACGTTGCAGTAGGCTTCCATCGTGGCGAGACAGATGTCAGCCTCGATCTGGTCTTCCTGCGAGTTGCCAAGAGCGATCGAAGTCTTGGAGATCCTCAGGTTGTTAACGGCCTTGAATCCGTTGAAGAGAGTGATGCCGGCGCTGACACCATAGCTGTTGTGGAAAGATGTTGTGGTGACGTAAGTGTTGGTCTTAGGGTCAACGGCACGTCCGAAATTGTAGTAGGCCGAGCCGCTTCCGCTGATCTCCGGAGTGAAGGCATCGAAGATCGCGTCCCTTCTTGCAAGCCGGGCGTCATCGTTGGCCGCCTGCTGAATCCTCACCTTGGTGCTGTTGCTGATCGCATATTCCATGCACTCCTTCAGCGTCATCGGAGTCGGAAGCGGCTCCCCATTCCCAGGGATCGTCCCCTCGGCCACAGGTGCGGCAAGCGCCGGAACGGCACTAAGCAAAACCGTCAGCATAATGAATATTGTTTGTGACTTTTTCATGTTCTTCACCATTTATTTCCAATTCGGTAAAAGTCACAAGCATTTGGCGTGCCAAATAATTTACCACACTATCATTCAATAATTTAGCACATTTGAATATTTCCGGAAGTGTAAAGAAATTTAACACTATGTGTAAAGAATCTTTACAGTTCCCGGATTTCGCGAATCTGTTTTGCGGCGGAGGATTCTCTTATGCCAGCCGTTTAGAGGCTATTTTTGATTTGTTTGCTACATAATTGCAATGAACATGTCGCCCAGAGCATCTCTGAGAACCAGTCAGCCATATCGACACCTTACACAAAACTAATAGCTTTTCATCAAATAATGGGAGTCCGAGCCCGAGAATAACTTTTGAACCAAAACATCCACAAGAAAAGACGGGATGATTGGAGCACGGAATAGCAGAATTTGGGAAATCTTCGGCAAGATACTATTTCATAATTTGTATCTCTTGCAAATTATCATTATATTTGAAACGTTTTAAAAACTTTTAACGCATTATGAAAATCCATCCTGTATTAGTTCTATTTGTTTATGCACTAATTAGTTGCACACCATCCATAACAGAGATGGTTCCTGAAAATAAGATTCGTATTTCAGAGAACATCTTCTTTGACAACAATACTAAAAGGTATGTTTATTCTGATAAATTACCCTTGACAAAAAGCAATATTGAACTAGAAGAGTCCCTATCCATCAACCGAGAGAATACCATATTGGACTCCCTGTGTTTAGCGGCTGAAAAGAAAGGTATCCTACCTATTATTATTTATGCAAAAACTAACAAACTGTCACACCGCTTAAAATCGCACTACGATGATAGCACAGGAGTAGATGTTCCTATTGAACCAGGAGATACATCCACAACGTTTACAACGTGCGGAACGTTAAGAAGAAATGAATCTTCAGAAGAAACTCTTAATCTCTCAATAGACTATCAGGTATGTTTTGACGGATTCTGCAGTCCTTCATATTCCAGCCTCATATATACATTAAACTATAAAACTTACCATAATTTAGAAATCGCAACAGACGATGGACGAGTATTTATTTTAACGGGAGAGACAGATCCAGGCTTCCCTCAGAATACCTATATTTCATTGGATGGCGCATCATGCTATGGTCAAATAAATACTGTATATATAGGATATACCAACTCAGATTCTCTTAACGATCATTCCATCAAGTGGAAATGTGATTATTCTATTTATGCTTATATACCTTCAGACTCCGCTAACTAGACAAAAAACAAGAAATATGTTAAGAAAGCTGCTACTTACTATCGGATTTGTTTTATTGTTTTTTATAAGGCCATTGGAGTCAGGCGCACAGGTGCCGGTCACAATCAAATGTGAGAATAACGCCAAGACGGTCACTGACATCAGAGTGCAGATCACCTTCCCGTCCGGTGAAATGAAAGCGTATGACGGGAAGAATCTGGAAAGCGAGGTTCTGGAATATCACATAGAAGGAACCGGAGAATGTAAACTGTTCATCCATTTCAAAGAGGAAGGAGTCAAGGCACCTACTTTCATCTCCAAAAAATTCATGATTTCCGGAGAAGAAAAAAGAATCGATGTTTACACTTCAACGAATCTTAGGAGCATGGTGATTCCTTGTAACTCAGAGTATTCAAACAGAAAGTACTGCATCCTGTTCATAAAGAAGATCTATCCTGAATGTCCGGAAGGGCGATACCCTAAAGGATATGAGAACGATTATGAGCGGACGAATCTCTGGGAATATTCCCTCCAAAGCATAGTTCAAAAATAGCAGGCAAACAGGCTCCCTGTACGTAAAACAGTTGTCTGGCGTACCAAGGGGACTTAAACCCACGACCGGGGTACCAACGAGGCCTGGGACAGTGGTTGGTACAGGAAAACGCACTGTGGTGTACCAAAGGATGGCGAGACTGTTTGGTACCCGAGAATGCATTGTTGCTTGCCGACCTGGAAGAGATAACACAACTGGACAAACTTGCGATATTAAGCAGTTTGTCCATCGAAACGGCAATCCACCGGAGAAACTGTGCAATATCACCAGTTTGTCCAATAAATAGGGCTCTCACCGGACAAACATAAACGGTGGTTCGACTTCTCCGGTAAAAAGACATTCCGATGGACAAAATTTGATGCGAGACCGGAGTGTGGGAAGTCAATGGGTGGGGATAGGGCAAGTGTTGCGTAAGGCAGACAGCGGAACAAGGCGACAAAAAAAGAATTTTCAAATTTTGGTAACATGCAAAATTTGAAAATTCTTTTTTTGTCGCCGCTGCGCATAATCATCGGTCATGAATGTCGCTTCGATGGTTGGTTAGCGTTGTCGAACCAGAAGCTCAGCGACGTGTCAATGTAACCTTTCACAAGACGCTTCGAAAGGCTCAGCGACCGAACTTATAGGCACAGTGGCCGAATGGTAAGCTAAGCGACCAGACGGACAGATCACTTACGCGAGACGCTTTTCGAGACGCTCGCGGATGGCGGCGATGAAGTCGGCGGAGTTCTTTACCTGAGGAGTCACGCCTTCCATTAGGTTGGCGAGATCCTTGGTCACGATGCCGGCGTTGAGGGTGTCGAAGCAGGCGGCCTCAAGCTGGTCGGCATAGTTGACAAGCTCTGGAATGTTGTCCATCTCGCCTCTCTTGCGGAACGCGCCGCTCCACGCGAAGATCGTCGCGATCGGGTTCGTGGAGGTCTCCTCGCCTTGGAGGTGCTTGTAGTAGTGACGGGTCACGGTGCCGTGGGCGGCCTCGTACTCGTACTTGCCGTCAGGGCTGACAAGAACAGAGGTCATCATGGCAAGGGAACCGAATGCCGTGGAGACCATGTCGCTCATCACGTCACCGTCGTAGTTCTTGCAGGCCCAGATGAAACCACCCTCGCTGCGCATCACACGTGCGACCGCGTCATCAATAAGGGTGTAGAAGTACTCGATGCCGGCGGCCTCGAAAGCGTCCTTGTACTCTGCGAACACCTCCTCGAAAATCTCACGGAAACGTCCGTCGTACTTCTTGGCGATGGTGTCCTTGGTGGCGAACCAGATGCTCTGCTTGAGGTCAAGGGCGTACTTGAAGCAAGCGTGGGCGAAAGAACGGATGGAAGCGTCGGTGTTGTGCATTCCCTGGAGAACACCAGGGCCCTTGAAGGTGTGCACAATCTGCTCTTCCCTCTTGCCGCTCTCGCCTTCGAAGACGAGCTTGGCCACTCCCGGTTCCTCAACGCGGATGTCAACACTCTTGTAGACATCACCGTAGGCGTGACGGGCGATGGTGATAGGCTTTTTCCAGAACTTCACGGCAGGAGAGATGGAAGGGATGGTGATAGGTGTGCGGAACACTGTACCGTCCAGCATCGAACGGATCGTTCCGTTCGGACTCTTCCACATCTGATGCAGGTTGTACTCGGTCATACGCTTGGCGTTAGGAGTGATGGTGGCGCACTTCACGGCAACACCGTACTTCTTGGTGGCGTTGGCGGAATCGATTGTCACCTGATCGCCGGTCTCGTCACGATGAACGAGGCCGAGGTCATAGTATTCTGTCTTCAGATCAACAAATGGAATGATAAGCTCATCCTTAATCATCTTCCACAGGATCCTTGTCATTTCATCACCATCCATCTCTACGAGAGGAGTGACCATCTGAATTTTTTTCATAACTGAATATTAAAAATTAAAGTGTTTTACGAATATGATTACCTGGGCACCTCAGGCTTGCAAGCCCCTAAAATGGACGCAAGCCTAAAGTGCGCGATTATGATTATTTGCTCTTCTGGGCGGCGTAGAAGTTCATCAGGCAACCGTCGGCGAGAATCTCCCTCTCGTCAGCGGTCAGATTCTGGAAGTAGAGATGAATGTCCTTCACACCTTCGGCGCTGATCACCTTGGCGTCAATCTCCTCCTTGCCCGAAAGGATGGCCTCACGGATGCCGGGAACATAGACGAAATCGCCGGCTACATATTCAAAAGGAGTCTCCTTTGAGATGGTGAAAGGAACGATGCCCCAGTTGATGCAGTTGCTGCGGTAACGCTTGGTGGCATATTCATAGCAGATGTTGGCGTCGCCGCCGAGCACCTTCTGGCAGGAAGCGGCCTGCTCGCGGGCTGAGCCGTCGCCAGGCTTGTTGGCGAACACGCATGAGCCGAACGAGGTGTCCTCCGGCTTGGCGCCCACCTTGGCGAGAGCGTCGAGAACGTGCTGCGGAGCCTTGCCGGCGCGGCGCTCAAGATCCTCCGCCTGGATGCGCTTGCTGATCCCGACATATTCAGGAACACGGCGAGAGAGAGCGAACTCGGAGAGTTTCAGCGGGTTGGAACGGTAGCTGGAAGTCTCGCCCGAAGGGATGAGCTCGTCGGTCGTGGTGACAGGGTCGTGGATGACAGCGGCGAGTTCAAGGAGCATGTTATCCTGCATCGGGTACATCTTAGGCCAGTCCTTGATGTTCGGTCCGTAGCGGAGCTCGACGGTAGGGTCGGCCTTGCCGAATCCGTAGTAGATGCGGCTCTTGTAGATGCGGTCATCGAATGAATATGGCTTGTGCGTGTCTTCATACTGGATGTCAGTGGCTGCCGTGATGACTCCACCGTTGGCGGCCGTGGCGGCGATAGAGCGCGCGTCCATCAGGCAGACAAGGGAGATCTGTCCCTGGCCAGGCTTCGAGCCCTCGCGGTTAGGGAAGTTACGTGTAGTGTGACGGATCGAGAGTCCGTTGTTGGCAGGAACGTCACCGGCTCCGAAGCAAGGGCCGCAGAACGCCGGCTTGATCACAACACCAGCCTCAAGCAACTCCTCGGCGATGTGATTGCGGGTGGTCGCGAGATAGACAGGGGTTGACTGTGGGTAGGCGGACATCGTGAAGTAGTCGTTGCCGATGGTCTTGCCCTTCATGATCGCGGCGGCCTCGCTGAGGTTGTCGTAGGTGCCTCCGGAGCAGCCGGCGATGATGGCCTGGTCGGCGAACGCCTTGCCGTCCTTCACCTTGCTCTCAAGATCGATGGTGATCTTGTCGCCAAAACGCTTCTTGGCATCCCCCTCCACTTTCTTCAGGATTCCTTCCGGATCAGCCTGGAACTCGTGGATCGTGTAGGCGTTGGATGGGTGGAACGGAAGGGCGATCATGGACTCCTGCTTGGAGAGATCGATGCGGATCATCGCGTCGTAGTAGGCGATCTCGCCCGGCTGGAGCTCTTTGTAAGCCTCAGGACGCTCGTGCATCCTGTAATACTCCTCAACCTTCTCGTCCGTCACCCAGATAGAGCTCAGACAGGTGGTCTCGGTGGTCATCACGTCGATTCCGTTACGGAAATCGGTAGGAAGGGAGGCCACGCCAGGGCCTGCGAACTCAAGCACCTTGTTCTTCACGAAACCGTTCTCGAACACGGCCTTGACGAGGGAGATGGCCACGTCGTGAGGGCCGACACCCTTCTTAGGCTTGCCTTCGAGCCAAACCAGAACAACCTCAGGAGCGTTGATGTCCCAAGTGTTGTGGAGGAGCTGCTTCACAAGCTCACCGCCACCTTCGCCCACACCCATGCAGCCGAGCGAGCCGTAGCGCGTGTGGCTGTCTGAACCGAGGATCATGCGGCCGCAACCGGCGAGAGCCTCGCGGACATATTGATGAATAACCGCCTGATTGGCAGGAACATAGATACCACCGTACTTCTTGGCGGCGGAGAGACCGAAGATATGGTCGTCCTCGTTGATGGTACCACCGACAGCGCACAGAGAGTTGTGGCAGTTGGTCATCGCGTAAGGAATCGGGAACTTGTCAAGTCCGCTGGCGCGGGCTGTCTGGATAATTCCGACATAAGTGATGTCGTGTGAAGCCATCGCATCGAACTTGATGCGCATCTTCTTGCCTTTGCTTCCGTCCACATCGTGGGCACGGAGAATTCTGTAGGCGATAGTGTTTTCGCGGGCCTCATCGGCAGATGGCATTCCTGCGGCATCGTTGACGATAGTCTTGCCATTTTTCAGGTAAACGCCATTGGGAATCAATTCTACCATAATAAAATTAGTTTGTGTTAATAAATTATTAGTTAGCAATTAATTATACTATTTATAAATATTGTCAGGGACAGCATGTCGGCGCTTCCGCCAGGCGAGATGTTCTCCCTGATGAAATCCTTGTTCAAAGACGACAGGCCGCTCTCGCTGAAGTCCTCAAGAAGCCTTGCGGCCTCGGCTTCGGCGTGGGCGAGGCCCTCCGCTCCCCTCCTGTGGAGGATGTTGGTGTCGTCAAGGGTCGTCATTATGTGAAGCAGCGTCTTATGGCAGCGGAAAGGGTCGCCTTCCAGCGAACGATAGTACGGCAGCCAGTCTGTGAATAGTTCCGGATAGGCCGCGCGGGCGTTCTCCAGAGCACCGACAGCCTTAAAACTTCTCTTGGCCTCGGCTCCGTGCGTACCTCGGGCGGAAGGGATCTCCGACGCGACGCGGGACACAAGTTCCTTGAATGAATATGCCTCCACAGCCCCCGTTGAGCAAGCCAGGCAGGAGGCCGCGGCGACTGACAGGCCGATGCAGAAGAGGGCTCCTTTGTGGGTATTCACTCCGCCGGTGGCCTTCAGCATCGCTTTTTCAGCCTCGATGCCGATCTCCTTTATCTTTGCCGGGTCAATGTCTTTGGCGGACTCCACAGCCAGTCTTGTCAGATAAGGCCTTAACGCAGAGATGCTTTTGGACATCAACGCGTAGTCCATATCCTTGTGGGCACCGTTGTCCCGCCTGTCCACGAGTCCCGGTTTGGGGGTCGTGTCGAGTTCCAACCTCAACGCACGCTCGGCAAGGTCGGCGACCATGTAAGGGGTGGAGGATACTGGAATATATTCCATCGCCTCCTTGAGGTTGCCTTTGTCAAGAGCACGCCTTAATGAGGTGGCACTGATCGGATTGCCGTTTTGTTCAAGTCTTGGAATCTCTACGAAGTTAGGCAATATCTCCGCCATCAGTTCGTTGTAGCGACGGGTCAGGGCATCCTCCGGCTCACTGCCGGCGAAACGTACCGTAACGCCCAGAGGCTTGGCGATGTGGTTCACGAACAAATCCAGATCAAGGGCAATCTGAGTGTCCGTCGCGTCGTCCAGCTTCTTCAGGAAATATGTCGGGAATGTCGCCGCCGAGATGGAATAGTCACTGCCCTCGCAGACAACCACATTGTCAAGCCCGGCGCAACCGGCCTCGATCATAGCCTTTCTTTCGACGTAAGGGAAACGCGACCTATCTTCCTTAACAACAATCACATAAAGATTGTCAACCTGCGATGCGGCCTGCTCAACCAGATAGCGATGTCCTTTGGTGAACGGATTGGCGTTCATCACGATCGCCCCGTTCCGGCCCGGACGGGCAAGCGAAGCCAAGTACTTCCTGTACTCCGGAAGCCCTCCCCTGCCGTTCTCCATCAGGATGGCGTTCGGCGAGGACGCGATCAAGGCGAAACCGAGGCTTTTGAATATTCCTTCATTCTCCGGCTTGGTGAAGGCCTTGACCGAATCCCGGCCTTCCTCACGGGCAATGACGATCAGTCGGGACACGAGGATATTCATAAGTCCCTCGCTGCGAGCGGCTTCCGACACAGCGACGCACTTGATGACGTTGCCGTCCAGCCCACCTCCCGCAAGGATTTCGTTCCCGTCCTCGTCGCGTGTCACCACCACATAACGGTCCAGCGGAGCCAGTCTCAGCCCGTTGGCGGCGAGGAAAGCCTCGACCCGTCTCCGGACAGAGTTCAACGACAGCGGAGCCTCGCTTATGTAGTGACGGTTATCGCACATAGGACTCGATCATTTCGTCAATCTTCGCGGTGAGCTCAGCCATAGTGTGGGTACGGTTTCGCATACAATAGCGAGCCTCATTGTCACAGACAAGACATTTTCTCGGACTCAGGCCCACCGACTCCCTTGACATAGGAACTCCGTCAGCATCAATCACATCCAAGTCAAAAAGACGGCCAAGAGGATGCGTGTCCTCAATCCGGCACGTCTCCTGTTTGGCCTCCTCGTTGGAGAGCGGAGTCACAAGATAGGCTTCATAGCCGGTAGGCAGGTCACGGAGCCGGAGACTCAGCGTCGAGTCTCCGAAAGCCGAGACCAGAGCCGTGACAGCGGCCTGGGCGACCACAAGTGATTGCAGATTACGCTTGACCTTACCCGGCATTATGACCGTGAGGCAGACCAGGGTCTTTCCAGGGTAACCTTTCAAAAGTTCCTTCTGGAAAGAAGCCCGTTCCTCACGACTTGCCAGCAATTGGTCAAGCGTAATCTCCATAAAAAACAGTCTTAGTCCTCGATGTTCATTATGACATCCATCACGGAGCCGTCACGGTTCATCACGACTCCCACGACCTTCTCTCCGAACGGAAGCGGATCAGGGACTCCGATGGACTTCAGAGCCAGTTCCTTGAGGTCATGGATGTCCACGATCTTCAGTCCGGCCTCCCTCAGACGCTCGGCGATCTCAGGACGGCGCGGGTTGACCGCGATGCCATATTCAGTGACTACGACATCGACTGTCGAGCCAGGGGTGATGAGAGTCGTGACCTCGTCCACAACGCAAGGGATGCGTCCACGCATCAGTGGGCAGACGATGATCGAGAGGGCTGAATCGGCGGCTGTGTCAGGGTGTCCTCCGACGGCTCCTCTGATGACTCCGTCACTGCCGACAAGCACGTTGACATTGAAGTTGACATCCACCTCAAGAGCAGAGAGAATCACAATGTCGAGATAGTGCACGGCTGATCCAGGTTCATCCGCGCTGGCATATTCATTGGCGGAGACTCCCTTGTGGAAAGGATCGTTCTTGATTGATTCGGCTGCCACCCTGTCGAATGACTGCACGTCGATCAGGCGCTCGATGAGGCCTTCCTCGTGCATCTTGACCATGTGGGCGGTGATGCCGCCAAGCGCGAAGCTGGAATGGATGCCTCGCTTGATCATTTCCTCACGAATATATTTGACAGCGGCCAGCGAGGCTCCGCCGGATCCGGTCTGGATCGAGAAGCCTTCCTTGAAATAACCGCTGTTGACAATGACTTTGGCGGCGTTCATCGCGAGCAGGATGTCGCGAGGGTTCTTGGTGTCACGGATGGCTCCGGAAGAGATCTTGGAAGAGTCTCCGACCGAATCCACGAGTACAACGTAGTCCACATCATGCTCGGAGATGGAGTTCGGTGTGTTCGGATAGTCAACGAGATCGTCGGTGATTATCACGACCTTGTCAGCGTACTGCGCGTCCGGCTTGGCGTAGCCGAGGGAGCCACAGATTGACTTGGCGTGCTCGGAACGGGAGTAACCGCTGGCGTTTCCGGCAGGGTCGCTGGAAGACGCGCCCAGGAAGGCCACGTCGATGTGAAGGTCACCGTTGGCGATGGCGCTTCCACGTCCTCCGTGGCTGCGGAACACCACAGGCTCCTTCATCAGACCGTGTGAGATCTCCTTGGCAAGCTCGCCACGGAGCCCGGAGGTGGAGATCTTTGTGATCACTCCGTTCTTGATGTGGTCGATCAGCGGAGCGTGAACGTCTGAGAGGCTGGACGCGGCGAGGTGGAGATTCTTGAATCCCATCTCGGCCAGTTTGCCAACGACCATATTCACAACCTTGTCACCGCCTCTGAAATGGTGGTGGAAGGAGATTGTCATTCCGTCTTTCAGGCCGCTGAGCCTGATGGCATCCTCAAGTGTAACCACCTTGGACTGAACCTTCTGAAGATCCTTGCGGAATGTGGTGTTTTTCGGAGTCTCACCCGAGTACACCTTCTTGCCCATTGCGGCGGCAACCTTATCGACAAGCGCCGCCCTTTCCCTTATATTACTCATAAACTTCCTCCTTTGTTAATATGCCTGAAGCGATGGCGAGATCGATGGTGCGCTGAGCCCTGATGACAACAGGACGGTCAACCATCTTGCCGTTGACGGCGATGACACCCGAGCCGCGTTTCTCAGCCTCCTTGATGGCGGCGAGAATCTTCTTAGCCTTCTCGATGGCCTTCTCGGTCGGGGCGAACACCTCGTTCACGATCTGGATCTGACGAGGGTTGATGATGGACTTGCCGTCGAATCCGAGAGTCTTGATGAGCTCGACCTCCTTGCGGAATGTCTCCATGTCATCGAGGTTTGAATATACCGTGTCGAGAGCGTCGATCCCTGCGGCCCTGGCGGCCACCACGATGGTCTCGCGGGCATAGAGCAGCTCGGCTCCACCCGGGGTACGCTGGGTCTTGAGGTTGGCGCAGTAGTCCTCGGCTCCGAGGGCGATGCCCATCATCCTCTTCGAGGCCTTGGCGATGGCGAAGGCGTTGCAGATACCCTCGGCGCTTTCGATGGCGGCCATCATGCGGGTTCTGCCAAGGCATCCCAGTTCCTTCTCGACCTTCTCAATCTCCGCCTCCAGCTCGCGGACCTCGTCGGCGGTCTCGGTCTTCGGCATGCGGATCACCTGCACGCCGGCCTTCACGACAGCCTCCACGTCCTTGTGGCCGTAAGGGGTGCTGAGCGGATTGATGCGGACAACCATCTCAGTGTCGCCGTAGTCTATTGATTTAAGAGCGTTGTAAACGAGCAGACGGGCAGCGTCTTTCTCGGCCATTGTCACGGAGTCCTCCAGGTCGAGCATGATCGAGTCCGGCCCGTAGATGAAGGCATCCTGCATCATTCCGGGATTGTTGCCCGGAACGAACATCATTGTTCTTCTTAATCTTTCCATAATCGTAACTGATTATCGGAATAACCCGCGCACCTTCAGTCCCTGGCGCCGCGACTTATTCCTCAACCTAAACTAAGCCCAAACATCTTTTCCTGTGGCGCGCACGGCGGCGGCGGTCACCCTGGCACGGATGGTGCAATCCCTGGCTCCCTTGTCAACCGCCTTGATGTCAGCGTCCTCCAGTCCGAATTCGGTAAGAGTTTCCTCAATGACCTGACGGATCTGTCTGCCGAACTGGGCGGCCACAGAACTGTCCAGGTCGATGTGCAGACCTTTCGTCTCAGCCGGGGCGATCTGGATCATGATGTCACCTGACTCCAGCGTTCCGGCTACAGCGTTCTTTACTTCCATAGCGAAATGTACGATAAAAAAGTCATTAGTGTCCCTGAACCCTCAGGGGCGTGTTAATAATTATGTGTCAATCTCAAACAAAATCAGCCCTCGGCGACTACAATCTTTCACATTATTCGGAATATTCCGAAAAATATATAACCACCGCGACGGGTCGCATCTTGTTCCGCCAAAGGTAGGACACTTTTTTCAGTTGACCAAATTTCCGCCATACATTTTTCGAATATTTCCGCCTTCCACCCGCAAATACCACAGAGTCTACCCTAAGGCGGGACGGAGGATGTCGGCGATGGCGGCGGTTTCGATCAGGAAACCGTCGTGGCCGTAGGGGGTCTCGATCTGGTGGTAACGGGAGCCGGGTATCATCTCGGAGAGGGGACGCATGTCCTCTGGAGGGAACAGTTCGTCGGAAGACATGCAGACAAAGGTGCAGTCGGCCTTGATCTGAGAGAGGGCCTTGGCGACACCTCCTCTGCCACGGCCAACGTTGTTGCTGTCTACCTCGTCACAGACATAGAGATAGGAATAGGCGTCCCAGTCCTTGACGAACTTGGAGGTCTGGTGGCGATAGTAGGATCCCACCTTGCCGGCAAACACGGTGTCGTCGCTGTCCTCGTTCTGCTTGAAAAGGCCTTCCTCGCAGCGGTAGGTCAGCAGCGCGATGGCTCTGGCGGCCTTCAGACCCTCCATGCCGCCCTTAAGGTCACGATGCTCCTTGAAGGTCGGGTCGGCGAGAAGGGCGAGGCGGCTGGCGGCGTTGAACCCTGCGAGCCAGGGGGTCACGCGCGCGCCGGTGGCGATAAAGAATATCTTGCCGAACAGACCGGGACACATCTCGACCCACTCGAAGGACATGAAGCCGCCCATGGATGTTCCGATCAGAATGTCAATCCTTTCTATGCCAAGATGTTGTCTCAGTAGATCAAAGGCACGCACAGTGTCGCGGACGGTCACTTTCGGAAAATCGAAATAGTAGGGCCGGCCGGTCTTCGGGTTCGTGGACGCGGGACCGGACGAGCCGCAGGCTGAGCCTAACACATTGGCACAGATGACGAAATACTTCTGAGTGTCAATCAGTTTGCCGGGGCCGACAAGATTCGGCCACCAGCTGCCTTCCGGGTCGGAATCCGCGGTCAGGGCGTGGCAGAGCCAGACCACCTGCCGGTCACGGGAATATTCAGAAGGCGATGTGTGGTAGACTATCTCCAGATTGTCAATGCTTCCGCCCGACTCGAACCCGAAGGTTCCCTTATGCCTATAGATGTGCCTGATCATTATCTTTAAGTGGTGTGAATGAATATCCTTTCCGCCGTAGTTCCCTGATGAGTCCGGGGAGCTTGTCGTAGAATTTGTCCGTCCTGGACGGATCCGTTCCGAAATGGATCAGCATGATGTGGCCGTTCAGTCCGTCGGGATCCGTCCTTTCATATTCCCGGATCTTGCCGAGAATCTCCTTGCTGCTGAAGTAGCGGCTCATTCCCGGAGTGGTGTAGTCGCCGTTCGTGAGGGTTCCCGGAGTGTAGTTGATCACTTGAAGGCCGAGCTGGCGCGCCCAGGAGGAGATTGTAGCGTTGTAGTGCTCGTAGGGCGGGATGAAATACGGTGCGTCCGTGATGCCGAACTCCCGCAACACCTTATAGCTCTTGAACATGTCCTCCTCAAACTCCTGCCTTGTCACCAGCAGGGAGTCGCGCTTGCCCCACGGGGCGTAGAGAAGGTGGCCGTAGGAGTGGCTTCCGACGTAGTGTCCCTC
>ULNQ01044749.1_pt1 | contig 29038 bp, 39 predicted proteins | sample 1951951 | NCBI WGS metagenome assembly ULNQ01 (sample SAMEA4835580, study PRJEB28245) | human gut metagenome | biome: gut microbiome; material: fecal sample | place: Denmark | collected 2008
ATAATGGTCACTGTCCCAGTTTCAGATATAGTAATGGTATCGTTCTCACCCATACGATATACAGTTTGTACACTTGAATCATCATTATACCTATAAGGCACAATAGACGGAGCTACATCAAAAACTACTATCATAGCTCTCCTAACATACCCATCTACCCATACTAAATTATTACAGATACCACTTAATTTATGGAAAGTTAAACTATAGTAAGTGTCATATGAATAATTATATTTATTTATAAATATGAAATCTTTTAAAGTCTTATATCCACCTCCAGCTAATAATACTGCGTCATTATTATTATAACCGGTATGCCTAAATCCATTAGCCTATACCTCTCCCGCATATAGCTATCCAGTTCTGCAATTGATACTAACTGCATTCTTATTAGTATAAGTCATTCCTTCACAACTAGTAGTAAAGGACACTCCATACCATGAGGAAAAGACTAAATTATTTAATGGACCTCCTACACCTTTGGCAGAATCGTTAGGTCCATTGTATATAGAGTTAAGGCTTCCATTATTTAAGTATAGACTGTTACCTAAGTACACATTAGAGAATGTAGGAGAAGTAGTTGTTGAGGAAGAAGCAGAAATTTTAACATTAGCCCAATAATAGTTATTTATAAACTCAGTATAATTACTTGAATCTAGCACCCTCCTCCAAGGATACCAATCATCATCACAGTCTCTAAGAGAACGCCAATATAAATCAGAGTTACACCATCCACCTGCTATCTCTACTGTTCCAGCAGTACCTCTACCAAATCCTATTACAGAAGAATAAACTTTAGGAAAACCAGTGTAACCATCACGGGTATTATAGGTATATACACCATCATAAGCCTAGGTTCTTCCTGTTTGACAATTCTAATCACCTAAACTTCTTAAATACTAAGCAGTATTTACATTGAAGTTACTTGGATTCCAAATATACATATTAGTCCCATCATTAGAACCCCACAACCAACTAGGCTGACCACTCTATCCTGCCCAATTCCAAGTAGACCATGAATTAGCAGAATTAATACGTAAGTGATAGGCATTAGCCACTGTTTGATTACCAATATTATCTGAATGGATAACTGTTTTCCAAGGGTCAGTTCTCCTACCTCTAAAGAACATATCATTAGTATTAGTAGTCATACCTAATGCTATCTAACCTATATAACTAGGTCCATCACCTGCTCCGTTTCCATGTACTAACTAAATAACATTATACCATCCTGTGTTACCCTTTGGAGAGGTGCTTGAAACATTAGAGTAAACAGACCTAATAAATGAGTAAGTATCTAACTAATTTATATCCTATGATGCATAATATCCCGCCCTAACAAAACTAGAAGCATGTTCTCCATCTAAAGTATCTGCATCTAAACCAGATCCAGGACCATCATTTTCTACATTCCATACCTTCTTACCATTAACTGTAGGATTTTTAAACCAATTCATTCCCCCTGAAGTCCACTAACCTATGGCTATATTATTGGCATATATCTAACATACTCCGTCAGAAATCCATCTAAATCCAGTATCAGAATCACCTATACCTAAATGAATAATAGCACTATTAGATGTTCCATTAGTACCTTTAATCATTAAATTATTATTAAATACTGTATGAGTATGATCTGCAGGGTAAAATGCGGACGGTTTATCAGCTATATTTTCCCAACGAACGAATCCTGTACTATTTGAATAAGATACAGTGCCTACATCAATTCCTGGTACTATTTTAGTATATGCTCTATTATATAAAGCAGTAGATGCTGCTTCTATAGAATTATAAGCTTCCTTATGATTTGTATCACTATAATAGTAAGAATTTATTAACTAAACATTGGAGTTTATGACTCCTCTACTATCCTATAATGCTCTAATTACAGTACCTTGATAACCACCTGTAGTTTTTAAATATATGTCAATATATGCTTTACCAGTAGTAGCGTAACATCCTGCATATAAAGAATCTAAACCATAACCATTACGTACAAGCCATTTCACGGCTGCTGTTGCTGTAATACTCGTACTACCTGAAGAAAGATTATCTGTTCTAAATTCTACTTTACAAATACCATTACTACCATTTATATAACCCTAGCTAATATAAAGTAATATTGCACTATCGTACCAACTATCTCCAGTTTCATAGTGTGCAATACGTTTAAAAGGTAGCTCATTAGTATCACCTCCTCCAATTGTACATGCATTAATATTAGCATTAATAGTTATATTTCCACTACCATCAAAATTAGCAGAACCTCTAAGATCCATTCCTAGAGCAATATTTCTAGCTGTAGTTAATTTGTTAGAGTTTGTTGCATTGTCTACTTGAGTTATAGTAGTTCCATTAATAACTCCTTTACCATTAGAGATATAAGTAGATGAAGTATCAAGAATAGTATAAACTCTAGAAATATCAGAACTCCATCTCATAAACTATTTATCCTTAGTGTCATTATTTAATCCTATATATCCATATACACTTGATTTACCTCTAAATTGAATAGAAGCACCATAAGCATCATCGTTTCTTTTTATAGTTAATGCTCCAAAATTTGTAGTGCCAATAGTTAAAACACCCTACATAGTGTCTCCTGACTTCTTTACATATCTACCATCGTGATTATGATCTGAATTAGACTTGCCATCAATTAAAGCTTTTAAAACTTTACCTTGTTTAGCAGAAAGAGAACTAGTAGTGGAATCACTAGTTAAGTTATCCACTACAGGTCTCCAAGTAGAATTGATAGTTACTACACCATTAGTATTAGCTAATGTAGTATTACTACCATTTCGTAAGTCTAAAGTATGAGAACCTATACTTACATTATTTATTTTTATATCTCTCCAAGTATTAGTATCTGTACCATAAAATTTAACCCCTTGTGCAAATATACTATGCCCCCTGAGGTCAAATGTAATATCTTTGTTATTTGGTGGAGTTGTTAAGGCTGCCACCGTAGAGGGATTAAATGCTATTTTCATTATTTATTATTCATATTCATATTTACCGGTACTAACATTATACCATGCTAGACCAAAACCTATATCAAAATCATCGGTAGATGTACTATCCTAATCTGCAGTTTTTACATAGATATCTCCAGTTGGCATAAAATTAAGAGTTTTATTACCTATAGAGACTCCACCAATTTTAATAGTTCTCCAAGTATTAACAAAAGCATTGCTAGGTAACTTATACCAACTAGGAGTAACCTAACCATCAGATGATGCTAATAAATAAAAATTCTAAGTTATAAATTCTTTATTAGTATTTATTAATTGTGGGGCTAAGCCATTTGCACCTTTTGAAACAACCCCATAAGTAGTATTAGCCCAAGGAACATTAACATATAGCTACTAATTAGAATCAACTTTTACTGCATAGTTCTTACTCACTAAATTAGTACTAAAGTTAGTGTTAGCATTTACTGATAAATTTTTATTTACACTATCCCAAGTAAAAGAGATACCATTACCATTTTTAAAGTTAAGAGCAGTACTGTCAGAAATAGATAACACTTCTGTTGAATTAACATTTACAGCTCTACGTCCATGTATAGTAGCAGTTTTAGTAGTGCCACCAATAGTAACAGTTAATACATCATTTATATAAGTTAGAGTTGTAAACAAAGCTTTCTTTGCAGTATCTGTTAATCCTCCAGCAATAATTTCTGACTAATTTGTCCAAATTGGAGCACTATTACCTCCTCTGCTAGTTAAAACCTATCCCAAGGCTCCAGCAGTAGTAGGAGCAAAAATAGAAAAAGTACTAGTATCATTAGAATAAAATCCTTTCTAAACTCCGTTTATTGTATGATAAATCTAGCCATTAATATTAGTCTAAGCTACTGTCCAAGCGGTATTTTTACCAGTTGAATCCGCAGTAATACAAATAAGTAAATCGCCTACTTCACACTATACTCCATCATACCTTCCAGCAGTTACTATTCTATAAGTATCACCTACTTCAGCAGTTTTAGATGGAAATTCTGCCTCAGTTCCATTAATAATATAATTATTGGCAGAAGTTAATCCTATAGTGCCCTTAAATCGCATTGCATCATTAGCTACAAACAACTAATTAATCTTATCTAGTATAGTTTTACTATCCCATAAATGTTTATTATCTGCTACAGTATTATTTACAGGCAACTTATCTATAGGAATTACTCCAGTTCCCCAAGGAATATAATCAATTCCATGAGTAATTATATGACCATCTTTTGTAAAATATAATTTTATATAATCACCTGTCTCTGATTGAGCTAATTTTAACTTATCAGCTATATCATTATAAGAAGTCGCAAAATTTAATAATGCCATTATTTATTACTAATTTATATTCTCCCATTTGAGAGAAATATTGTTGTTATTTATAGAAAAGTCATCTCCAAAATTTATGTTAGAATCTGCATTTCCATCATATTGTGAATATACAATATTATTTACGGTTATTATCTATTTTTTAATAGGTTCAGTATTTACAATATGCCCATTCTAATCATACTATATTAAATAAGACTTAGGAATTTCATTAGGTATAATTTTATTAGTATGTGCAATTGTTATAGAAGTCCCTTGTTTAGAAACAGTTAATCCTGAGTTATTAGGAGTAATTATATTCTCTATTTTTTTAGGAAGAACTTTATCTAAAGTAGTCACCTAATCCCCATTAATTAAAACAGCCTCTGCTACAGTTTGTGGAAATACCTAATCGTTTGCTAATACTACTTTAATTAATTTATTACTCATCGTATAAATTATTAGGTATATTATAATTTACTGTGACTGCAACTCCTGATAATGTAGTAACATCTTGGGCTGTTAGCACTATAGATTTTAAAGCATTAAATTCAGTTTTAGTTACATAATCATCTAAGTTAACATCTGTTGTTAAAGAACCTATCTATTCCCAAATATAGGTAGAATCTTTATTAATACAAATATATTCTATAAAAATATTACCATTTACTCCTTCAGGATTAGGAACTAAGTATATAATGTTTTCGTAGTCTTTTCCCGGAGGAGAAGGTAACACAGTAACTATTTTATACTAAAATCCTAAGGTATTAGTATTAGTAACGCTAATAACACCATCAGGAGAAATAGTAATTCCATCACCCGCAGTTAGTTTATCCTACTTATTCTATAAAGTATTATTTATACTAGTAAGAGTTTTATTAATAGTATCTATATTTAGAGTATTAGTTCCAACAACTCCTAAAGTAGTTTTTAATACTTTATCTAATGTAGTAATTCCTAAAGATTTTAATCCAGGAATATCAGTAGTGTTTACTACTACTGCCTCAGCTAAAGTAATAGGTACGAATTCCTAATTGTTTTGATATAATCTTTTTATTTGGGTACTCATAATGTAAATAAATTTTCTGGTATATTGTAGTCTATATTAGATTTTAGAGAGGATTTTACATAATCTAAATTCTATATAGCTTCATTAAAATAATCTTTAGTAATATAAGACGATACATTTACTCCTGATAAATCTTTTATAAATTTATCTATCTAAGTTTTACTATATATATCTAAATTATCTCTAGCTAACTATTTTTCTAATTCTGTTTTAAATTCTCCTAAAAAATTCTCTTTACATAAATGCTGATGCCACTAAGGTTTAGGGCAATCTTTATGTAAAGCATTATCACAACCAAATCCAGTATTTACTTTATCAATAATAGAATCTTTATTTACTTCTTTAAAAGGTTCTTGTTTTATAACAGGTTGTTCATTATGAATTACTCCATAAGTATATTTAGGAGGCTCTATTATTTCAGGAAGTTGGATAATTTTCATTTAAAATAACCTTATTTGGATATTTAGCAGTGTAGTCATATTTAAGTAATTCTTCAATAGTACTTAACTATTTTATATTCTAAAGATGTTCTGCAGTTATTGAGAAACATTTTCCAGCATATACCTCTAACTAATTAAGAAATTCTTTTAATTTATCTGAAGAAATAATTAAATAATTATCATTTAATTGTAAAGTTATCTATTTTGTACCACTGTCTATTAATCTAAATAAACCTATTCTAACATCTTTACTTAACCAATATTGTTTATCCTAATAATAAAATGAATTAACATATTTAGAAGCGTCATAATAAACAATAGATTTCTTTAATATGGTTTTTAAAGAGAAGAAGTTTAAAACTCCTTCTCTTAATGTTAATATTTCAGACCATTGTTTATTAGTTGGAAACGCTTCTTTATATATATTAAATATCTCATCTAAGGTATAAGTAGAATTTTTAACTATATTAATATTTAACTATTCCATTATTTCTATTGATAATTAAATTGTGCACAAGGAAGAGGTTTATGTTTTAGTAATCTCCATCCATTATATGCTGCTTCCTAGATTCCCATTCCAGTATTTCCATCATTACTGCCAGGTACCCATTGGTAACTATATTCATATCCGTTTACAGAATAATTACTTATTTCCTAGTAAGTATAGTTATGACATGTAGCATCTGTATTAGTACATAGGTTATTAGAGTCTGCTAAAGTATTCCATGCAGTTGGCATATAGTTACCAGCATTTTTATAAGCTGTAGAGAATATAGGATTTTTTAAATCCCCTGATTCTTTAGGTATAGCATCTGATATATTAGATTTTATAGGAATATCTCCAGTGGAGAAATTATTTCCTGCTGCACTATAACCTCTGTAATAAATTAAAGTAGCTAATTCCTAGTATGAAGGGACATACCATTTACCTTTACTAAAATAATCCTAGAAGGCTTGAGTATTCTTTTCTTCTTCAGTTACTGTAGGTTCATACAAATATGTTTCATAGAAATATGGATACAACAAACACTACATTTGTTCTAGATGCTAATTACTTATATTTGGAATATTAGCTAATAAAGCATCTAAATTTTCTTTAGTAGTTATTGAATAACTGCCCCCAGTAGCTTGAATTAAATTAGGATAAGTTCTAACTAATAATCGTAATAATGTAGAGTTTACATTATTTACGTAAGCCTAAGTATCTGCCTTACCTGTAAATGTAGAAGGGATCTTCTATTTAAAAGTAGTCAAAGTAATAGGCTAATTAGCATCGGCATCTACAGTGCTCGCAACACCTTTAGTAATATAATAAGTATCTCCAAGTCCCGATACCTAGTTATTTAACCAGAATTTTACATTATAAAGATCTTTTCTATCATCAGATGCCCCCTAATTTGCTTCATCTGTATATCCTACATACTAAGGGTCTAAGTATTCCTTACCAACTATATAAGCTGTTCCTTTAGTACCTGAAGTTTTATTAATAGCAAAGATTAGTCCCATTAATGTTTTATTAGGCATATAAGCACTAGAGTAGGTACCATCGGCATAAACAAAGTTACCTAATTCAGGAGCTCTCCAAGCAAAGTAAATATTTATAGTTCCAGAGGTTAGAGTATTACCATTAGTAAGTTTTACAGTAATAGTGGCTGTAGTAGTTTTAGAGGAAGAAGCTGTTTTTAAAGTAATAACACCAGTTCTATTATTTATAGTAGCTACATCTGATACATCAGAATTAAATCTATAAGTAATATCTGGAATTACCTTTCCTCTTTCAGTAATTAAAGCTACATTATTACCGTCAAGACTTAGTCCAAATGGATTTCCTGAATATCCTTGACCATAAACTGAAATCTCAGTTTCACAGGAAATATTATAAGCAGTAGTTACTTTATAATTAATATATAAACTATTATCTTGAGAATCTATATTTCCATATAAACTTACTAAATTAACTTTATCATTATAACTAATACCTTCTAACTCATTATCAGAATTAGCAATAGTTAATTTACCAGTAAGTTTAGCCTATAGTAATACTAATTTCTCTAAAGCTTTTAAAGAGATTCTATTATTTAAATTTCTTAAAGTGACTGACTTAAGACTAGGACAAGTAATTAACTATTCGCAGAAATTTGAAATATTAAATTGTCCAACTTTAGCACAATTAATATCAACTGTTTCTAAGTTATTTAAACTTTCAAATCTAACCTCTTGTAAACCTTCATTATCAGTGATAACTAAACTAGTCAAAGCTGCTGGATAGTGTATTTTAGTTAATCTACTACCAGTAGGTAATGCTACCGTAGCTATATTAGTTCCTGTAAGAATAACTTCCTTTAACTTAGGAGTGTGTTTAGAATCAAGATTTATAGTAGTTAAAGAACGTACGTTAGTTAAATCTAATTTCTCTAACACATTACAATTTAAAGTTAGAGAAGGTGGCTGGAATAAAGGTAATTTATCAGAACCTGTATTAGCAGAAAACTCTAATAATTTTGGAGCTGATAAAGAGTAGTCTCCCTAATTAAATAATACCTAGTTAAAATTATCAAATCTTTGTATATAATTACCTCCTAATACATAATAAGAAGCATCATTTGTTAAAGATATAGTAACTTCAACAGTCTCTCCAGCACTTACTCTATTAGTAAGATACAGATTACTAACACTACCAGTTAAATATCCTAAATATAAATACTAGTAAGGAGTAATTCTTACCTTGTAAGTTTGAGGATCTTGAGTATCTTCCTTTACTTTAATAGGAATACCTGCACCCTCACGTCCAAAAGTGGCTATTCTAGCTTGACTTAAAAACATTGTAAGTCTTTTACGCATAAAAGCTATTTCACTCTCTAAACAGCTACCATGTTCCTAAGATACTGGAGTTTGTCCATTATTAATCCAAGTTACTCCGGCTTCTTTCTAATTATCAAAGAATATTTGAGCACATTCATAAGCTAGTCTAGATACATAGTTATACGTTACAGCTGGATAATATTTCTACACATAATAGAAATACTAAGTCATCCAAGTATCTAAAGAAGATTCAGCAGAACCAAACTTCATCTATAATAACATTGTTGATAACATATCATCAATCTTATCTTTATAAGTTATATCTACTAGTTCAAAGAATGCACTTGATCCTCCCCACATCTACTTATAAGTTTTATCAGATTCTAGAGAAGGTTCTAGTAAGAAATAAGGTTTTTTCTATAAACCTCTATTATCAGTAGCTAAGATTGTATCCATATCATCCTATAATAACTAGATTTTGCAATCTTTATTAAATAATTTGAGATATATATTCTTAGCTCTATTATCAGTACCTGCAAATAATCTAATGAAAGCTTGATGATATATTACATCATCAACATGGAAATATGTTCCAAACTTATTTTTGAAATCAGTTTTTAAATCTTCTATATAAGTATTAATATTTTCAACTCCAGAAGTGCCTAACTATTCATGGAATTTTTTCAAGTTAAAAGTTTCATACTCATAGACATTAGTGTTATAAGCACTTCTAACTGTAGATAATTTCTAAGAGCCATCATGATCATTTAAAACTGGCAATCCAGCCGGAACCCATAGCATAGAATATTTATCATATCTAAAGACATCCCACTAAGCTCCTTTAAAATAAGTATTATCCTAATAATTAATACTTGTAATATAATACTTTTTAGTTATATCAAGAGAAGTATTACGAGAGTCATTTAATGAATAAGTTTCTTTATAAGGTAATAAATTAATAGTATGCATATATACAAAATTATATGCTTCTATAAACTTATTTAAGGTTTTCTATCCATCAGTGGACATTGTATTTCCATTATCATCAGAACTATCTAATCCAAAATCAACATCAAATGAATCAGATAATACATAAGAAGGCGCTCCTTCATTTACTACTAACTATTGGGTTTTCCAAGTTTCACCACTTAATGTAACTATACTAGGACTCCAAGGAGCTAACCAATTACACAAGTCTCCATTATTTTCGGCTCCTTCTAGTAAAATATATTCAGGAGTTGTATTTTCAGAATAACCAAATGTATTTTTATCTCCCTTTGCAGAACCCCAAGTCTAAAATCCAGCAAACATTATTTTAGAATCATCAAGCTAAGCCAAATCAGATAGCTTATAATTAGATACATCCTTTAAATCAGTTTCTACATAGAATGCTATAAATGTATCTTCAAGACAAGCTTTTCTTCCTTTTATTTCTTCAGGTGTGAAGTCTGATTTGTCTACACAAGCATCCCATAAATCATGAAAAGCTCTAACCGCGCCTATTTTATGAGACTACATAGAAGAAGCATAATTAAATTTACCACATAACTTCTATATACCAATAGCACAATTTGTATCCTCTGGCATATAGTAATACTTACTATTATACTAATAGTTATTTGGATTATCTCCTGTAGGCTTAACATACTCATCAAGTTCCTCATTATAACATCCCTATGAAGTAAAAGTAGGTTTCTTCATCTGAATATTATACCAATAATATTTCATAGCAGAGGTACCTTGACCACTAATAGCTGTATTAATAAATCTACCAGAGCAACGATTTATCTGTGCTTCTGATAAAATATGGCTCTCTTCAGTAGCTATACTATTTACATAATTTACAAATACTGTGCATCCTTTAATAGATACTCCTTTAACTAAATTAAACTAATGAGGATATCCATGGGTATTTGGCATTATATATACCAAAGTATTATATAATGATTTAACTTTATTATAAGATATATAAGTATCATTATTAGCATCAGTAGCAACTAAGTCATTTAACTACTGGAATTTAGACTTTTCAGTAACAGAAGACATAGTAGAGATATAATTATTTTCTATCTCTTTTAAAGTTAAAGCTCTATTATATATTCTAAGTCCATAGATATCAAGATCTGCAGATTCTGGACTAACTTCTAAATTAAATCCGTCATACTAGAAATCTGTCAAGTAATCATATTTATATAAACGATCAATACCTCCATTTATAAATATTCTAACTAAATTAGTTGTTTTGTTAGCTATTTTTTTAACTTCTTTTGGAACTTCTCTTGCAGGAGCTCTAAAATTAGGAACAACTTCAATTAAAATATGAGTTCTTGTATCTCCCTAAAATATAGAACTTTTAGCAGTAGTATCTATTTGGGTTGTGTCTACGTTACCATATTGCCAGTTAAGTTCTGTAGGATATAATATAAATCTTCCTAATTTTAATAATGGTTTAGTTTCATCACTAATGTTATAAGACTTAAAATCTAACTCAAAAGTAAATCCCTAATTAGTTAACTAGTCAGATAAATCTAAGTTAATAATATTATTAGGATAATTTCCAGCAGATAATCTAAATACTGTTAAAGCATCGTCAGTAGTTAATCCATCAGGAGAAATTACTTTATCAAGAACTTCTTTAGTTATAATATTAGAATTATCAGGAGAATACTAATCAAAATAATAAGAACAATCAGAAGTATAACTGAAAGAACCTTTATTAGATACTTTAATAATCGTAGAGGTATCCCAAGATATTATATCCTCTCCATCTATATTTACTACTAATACAGTGTTAAATATTTTTTGGGAGGCAGTTATTCCTAAGAAATAACTAACATCCTATTCAATAACTCCGTCATCCCCAACTAAAGTTATTGTCTTAGTTTTATTTAACTTATAGTCTTCTGAGTTACCAGTTTCAGTAAGTTTAGTAACTATAGTAGATTCTTCCTAAGACTAACCTTTGAAGTATATAGATAATTTATATAACTTACTAAATTCCCAGTTATTTACTCCAGTGGATATTTCATTTATAGCATATAATACTTTATCAAAAGAAGTTATCCCCTTAGTATTTATTACCTGAACCTTTAAAGTATCAGATTTAATAGAAGCATTGCTAGCTACCGCTACATAAGCTTCGATAGTGTTTACTCCTGTATCAGTTAATGATAAAATTAAATTATCCTAGTTTTTAACTGTAGAACCATTTATTTTATAGTAAAGTAAATAAGAAGCACCTCCACCATCTTGCACTTCAAATCCAGCAGTACCCGAAACTATATAAGATTTGCCTGAATATCTAAGTTTAGGATTAACCACTTGAATCTTTTTAGTAGTGCTAGCTGTTACTGATTTATCTTCTATATTTGCAGATGCTATAGCTCTAACAGATATATTAGAAGATGTTACTTTAGTATATAAATTTGTAATTTCTATGTACTATATATCAGGAGAAGATTTTATACCCTATTCTAACTATATAAAACCATTTCCAATATTTACAAATAATTTCTAAGTACTATTTACATGAGTAACTTTATTAGTTAATGGATTAGTAGCGGTGTATGTATATCTTACTCCTAAATATATTTTAGTACCTAATTTACAAAGTATAGTATCTTTATTTATCTAATTTTCGGAGTCAGTATTATTAAAATATACTCCTTCTATCTATATAGAATGATTATATATAGGTTGAGCTACACTTACTTCAGTTTGTACGATAGTATCTCCATTAGTATTAGCAATAGTTAATACATTACTAGAGCTATCGTACCCCATGCTAGCAGGTAAATGTCTAGATATTAAATCTTCTACCTGCTAGCCTGTAGCACCATCCCAATTCATTGTTAGATCTAGCTAATCTTGTTTATTTAAATTCTAAATTGCCATTTGTATTAATTATTTTTCCAAAAGTCATTATCTAACCAAGGTTTATCTTGTATCCAGGTACCACTGCCATAACAACTTTTAATAGCGTTATATACAGTTACCCAAACTAATTGAGAACCTTTATATATAGCTCCAATATCTTTCTAGACAAGCTACTATATCTAATCAATAAATTCTTTAATATTCTAATGAATTTCAGTTATTAATTTACCATTTCTATATATCATTTGTCTAGATCTTTTTAAGCCTTAGCTTTAAGCTCTTGTAATGGTGTAGTTAAAGTTGCTACAGTAGATTTTAACTATTCTACATCAGCTTTTAACTATGCTACTGTGCTCTTCTCTTCAGCAGAGTAATCATTAGTAGATAACTATTTACCTGGAACTTTGTCTACCTTACCATCTAGGGCAGCCTAGGTTGCTGTAGAAATAGGTTTGTTCATATCCGAAGTATTATTTACTTGGTCTAAACCAATTTCTGTAGCAGTGTAGATAGGTTTAACAGATTTTTTAGCCCAAGCACTAACATCACTAGCAGGTAATGTTGTAGGTATTTCTGTTTTGAGAGCAAAAGTTTTCTTATCTTCTGTATAAGTCGAATTATTTACTTTACTAGAAATATCCTGTATAGCACTATCTGCTTTATTCAAAGATGCCTGAACTTCTGAAGATAAATCTGTTTTAGGAATACCTCCTGAAGGTTTTACATATTTACCACTAATTTCTCCAGGAAGATTTTCTAATGAAGTTTTTAAAGCAGCAGTAAAATCTTCAGTAGATAATTGTTTACCTTCTACCTTATCAACTTTAGTTCCTAACTACGTAATTATAGTAGTTGCAAAATTAGAATCATTATTTAAAGCTGCTGCTATCTCATTTAAAGTATCTAATGTTTCTGGAGCAGAATTAACTAGCTCAGATATCTTCTAAGTTACATATTCTTTTGTAGAATAAGTATCTTTAATATTGTTATCCTCAGCATCAAATTTAGCTGCTAAGTCATACGCGATGTCTCCAATTTTTAATTGATTTAATGTTTTCATTATTTAGTATTCTAATTAATAGTGTAAGTTATAAATATAGAGGTATTAGTATTATCCCTCCATCTTTTTCCTGCTTTTAATACTACTTTAAATCTATAAGTTCCTGGTTCAGATCCTCCATCACCTATAACATTATAATAGTCTGTACTTTCTAATTTATGGATATTTCCATCGTAATCAAAAGTTTGATCAGTAGGTTTATCCACCAAAATAATGTCTAAAGCATGAACACCTAATTCTAGAACTTTACCAGAAACAGTAAATAAATTTTGTAAAGCATTATTAAATAAATCAACTATTTGTTCTTGATTATAGTAATTAGTTTCTAAGAATTCACTTGAAACTATGCCTCCATTATTAGACTCAGTACCATGAGTCATATAATAAACATCAGGGTCTTTAGTTTCTAAGTCATCATATTCCTACTAATCCATAACTACTATTTTAGGAACATCTTTATCTAAAGCAACATCTTCTCCATTTACTGCCACCTTCTAACCTATACTAAGTGTAGTACCTTCATTGGATATAGATTTTAATTGGGCTTCAGAATTAGTAGTTACTTTAGTATTTATCTAATTAGTAGTTTCTTCTTTATATTGATTAAGATTTTGCTAATCAGTATCATACTATGATTTTGTAACAAATACGAAGTTATCGCCCTCAATTCCGTCACCTCGTAAACTTTCTTTAGTTACGAAGATATCATCTACCTTCTATTTTGTATAGTAATTATCTAAAGTTTTAGATAGCTTAGATTCAGGGTTAGAACTATCTATATCATCAAGAGTAGCATAAACTTTAGCTAAATCTTGTAGTGCTTTATCAGTTTTTTCAGATAAGCTATTTAAAGCAGATATAGTAGCTTTCTTATTTACTTGATTAGTTAAATCTTCAAACTAAGTATATGATACATAATACTATCCTTTATCACTTATACTTTCTTCATATATATAATAATAAGTATCTTGATGCAGCCAAATTTGACTATCATCTTTTGGAGTAAAATCTGGATTAGTATTATCCTACCACTTTTTATATTCCTACTCTGTACAAGTAATTATCTAAATTGCTTCATAAGAAGCTTTCCATCCTACAGCTTCTCCTATCTTATTTTTATCTATTAAAGTATAAATATTACCATCAGCAACACATACTACTGGCATTCCGTTATAAGCATACTTAGCAGGAATACTATATAAGTCTGCTCTAGTATCCACAACTAACCTAGTGTCTAATGGTTTTGGAGTTTGTACAGTTAACGAAACTCCAATGACTGAATCTCCCTAGTATTTAAATCCCATTACTACATTAATTTAAATTGTAACTAATGTGGAAGTACTAAAGAATATTCATCATTTTTTGACCATACCTTATAAGTAATTCCATTTATCTATTCAGTTGTCTATGTCCAACCATTTAAGTCTACATTTAAAAATCCAAGACCTCCATTTACTTTAAAAGATAGTAACTAAGAATTAGCTCCTGGCAGTTTAATAACTGCTCTACCAGAAAGAGATATTTCCTATATTCCAGAATCAGTATTAAATGCCACCAGTTTCTATTTAAATACCTAAGTATTTGTACCTGCATACCATGGATAAGTAGCTATTGTAGAAGCTGAGGTTGAGATACTGCCAGCTTCTATTCTAGAATCTGTTGTTTCTCCTTTATTATTGACTAAATATTCTCCTGCTTCATAATTAACAGTTGCTTCATATTTATATACTCCTATTCCTATATAAGAAACATTATCATAATGAGAATCATTAAATGATATAGTTTCTACTGTGGAAGTCTAAGGTCCAGAATCATTCTAAGTAAAAGTTAACTCAGGATGTAAAAGAGAACTTCCTACTTCTACTAAACTAGGTAATGCTGAGTAAACTAAAGTTGGAGGAATTAAATTTCGAACGTAAGCAGGAAATAACATTAAATCTAGTATATCTGATATAGTTTTACCATTTAAAGACTCAGCAGTTGTTCCTTCTTTGATTCCACCTACTGTATAAGGAGAAGAACCTGTAGTTCCTGTAAGATATTTATCTGAATTTTTTAAAGATTCAATAGCAGTAGTATTAGACTACACCTATTCTGTATTATCATTTACATAAATACCATCTTCTCTAACTACAACTGCATTTACTTCTTCATTAGATATCTTTACTTCTAAAGTATTATCTCTTAATTCTATAGTTTTAGAATTTGCTAAATGTTGATTAATTCTGTTAGTAATTTTATCGTCAACGTTTAGTTCTTCCAGTTTTTTATCAAATTCTAATATAGAGTTATTAATCTATTCTATAGAATTATTAATCGTTGTAATATCTTCAGTATTCTATTGTATGGAAGTTTGTAATCCTGTAATATTCTACTAAATAGTTTTAACCTCTTCTATTAACTATTTAATATTTTTATCACTAACTTCATAAGACTAAATTAATCTTATACAATAGTCTAAAGCCTACTATACAGTTTTTATATCTTTATAACTATCTAACTATACATCTGAAGGATAAGTATATTTTCCAGTAGCTCCTAAAATACCTAGATTCTTTAAGACTTTATCTTTCTCAACCTAAGTTCTATATTCTCCTAAATAATTGTTTCTTAGTAAAGGTATTTTGAATGGGAGTACTGGTTTACCTTTTTTACAAGGTTCTAATTTAGCATTATCTACCTAAGTGTAAATAGTCTGTATTGCCATAATTTAATAATCGCTATTTAATATATTCCATACCTTCTAATTGAATAGGCATATTAATAAAGCTAATTAAAGCTAAAATATATTGATAATCATTTTTATATCCCTTAATAGCTTTATTAATATACATATTATACTGCTTTATAGCTTCACGTTTTAGAGCATCCACAATCAGAATATAATTTATTAGTATTAGTATTAGAAGTAGTACAAAATCCTCCACAAGTTTTAAATTGTTCTATAATACGTTCCGCTTCTAAAAACTATTTAAATCCTATTAAATAATCTATTATATTTAATGTCATCCATATAAAATCTCTGGCATATATATTAGAATCATATTCTGAAGATTTACATTTATTTAATAAAGAATCATATATTTTTTTACAATAATTTATATAACACTGCTATAAATTGCCATTAAAAAATATATCAAGCTTACAATGTAAAATATTTGTTCCTTCATAATTACGTTCTAATAATTCTTTTACTTCGGCTTCTACAATTTCTCCTTTTACTACTTTTTTTAGTTTATCATCTTCAACAAAGTATATACCTTCTGAAATAAATTCTGATAATTCAGTATCAGGATTTTTTAAAAAATTATCATACCACTAACGTGTTGGGAGAACATAATGATTAACTACATAATAGCCATCTTCTTCAACATGGAAACTACAAACATCCATATTATCTTCATGTTTATTGATTAAAACATCCTATAATATAACTTCTTCCATATTTACTTTAAGAATAGTATTTAATGTTACTGTTTTACTATACTTATATTTTAATGTAGAGACTCCATCTATTTCTTCTATTTTAGAATTCGGATAATCATCTCCTTCCGGAATATAATAACCATATTCTTTAGAGAAATCTTCAAGTGTTATATCTCCCTATAAGGAGTTATGTATATCAATACTAAATTCCATTATTTAACAATTGATATTAAAGTAGGAGAACTCCATACCGTAGAACCATTTAACTAATATACATCATTTACTACTGTAGCATTAATCATCCACAAATACCCAGTGAAAGATTCTGTAATCTAATCTTTCCAACCTTCAACTTTACTATAGTCGTCGCTATTCTCTGTAACTGGAGGAACCTATATAGTATCAGTCACTTTATATTTACAAACAGGGATACTATTATATGCCCATTTAGCATTTTGTGCAATATTAAAAGCTCCCCATTCTCCAGTATTAGTTCTTGTTCTAGTAGCTATGTACCCATTTGGATTAGTAGCTGAAATACTTACAGGCGACTTAGACCATAAGGCATTTTCAGGTTTAGCTAATATATTCTCTAAAGTATCATTATAATAAGGTTTAGATACTCCATGATCATCAATACTATTATAAGCTACAGTTACTGCTTTAGTATCAGCAGATCTTGCTGTATATATAGTTTGGGTAGACTAAGATGATACACTAACTAATTCATAAGCTACACTAGATGCTGAACTTTCAACACCACTGCTAGCTTTTATTTCAGTCTTTTTCCAAGTATATGGAAATTCCGCATCTGGTTGCACAAAGTTTTCTCCCCACTAAATATTTTCATTATCTTTAATATTATCAAGATTCTTGTATGTTGTTTGTGCATAAGAAATCTTTATATTTAATTTTATAGCGTTTTCAGTAATTTGACCTATAGAAGTTGTTAAATTACTTAACCACTACTATACATTTGTTTCACTATTTCCATTAATAGCATCAATTACTTCAGCTTTTGATTTTGGATATATAGGTGTCTTAGTCTAACTTTCACTGCTATAAAGTTGTGTTCCAATTATATCATTCATTAACTTCTTAACTATTTTACCTTATCATTATAAGGATTACCATCATATAACTACTATCTTTCTAATTCAGTACGTTTAGCATCTTCTTCAACTTGTCTATCTTTAAACTATCTATCGGTTTGAGCTTTAAACCATTCTAAGTCCATTTTCTATTTAAGCTCTTCCTATTTAAAGTTATCTGTCTATTTAGCTAACTACTGTATCTACTATTCATATTTTTGAATCTGTTTCTAGGATTCTTGTAGCTACTGCTGTAACTATTGTACCTATTGTATAGCCTACTAAAGCTAATTATTTTCAGCTTTTTGTTTAGCTAAAGCTTTACGTATTCTAGTTTTTATAGAAGTAAGGCTCTTACAAGTAATAGTTTCAAATAATATATCTGCAGGAAGTAACTATGCCTATATAAGCTAAGGTAGTATCTATTTCATCTACTATATCTCCTAAGTAATATCAGAACTAGTTTTAACAGTTATACCATAATCAGTAACTGTGAAATTTTCAGGTAATGCAGTAAATATTTTCTGCTATTTGTCTCCTAAATTAATTATTCCTGTTAATCCTTTTTTATAAACTTTCTTTCCAGTATTTAAACAATCAATTAATATTTCTTCAGTTAAAATATCCATTTGATGATAATACTATTTAGTTATAACAAAAGAATTATTGACACTAGTCTATACATTAGTTACAGCGTCTTTCTAAGAAATACCATTTAATCTTTCTTTAAATACTCCGGTTATAGAAGATACTGTTTGTTCAATACTATCTATAGCTAATTGAATAGCCTAAATAGATTGTACTTTAATAGTATCATCAAAGCCATTAAATATAGTATTTATAGGAGCCTATCCACTTGCCATTCTTCCTTCCTAAGAAGTATCAATTAGTCCTAATCCAGACTTTTTATAAGCTAGCCATTTTTGTACTCTTTCGGAAAAATTTACTCCTAATTTTGCAGGTATTAAAGATATATCTAACCATTCTCCAGTAGTACCACTAGTTGCTATAAGATTATCACGGTAGTAGCATAAAAGATCATATTTATCTTGTAAAGTCATACAAGCTTTTACTAAAGAATATGGTTCACTATTTTCATTTAAATAAAATACACCGTTTACTGATAAAGTACATTTAGATGGGTTATCCTAAGTTCGTACGACATCTTTATCAACTTCATCTATTATATAGATATCAGTTCCTATTTTAGTAGCAGAATGTCTATGCATTACAAAGTCTGAATCTGTTTCAATCCATTCTACTTCATATACTTCTATTAACCTATGATTTAAATATCCTTCTTTAGGATAACCTGGTATTATTTCAACTCCTGACTATATACCTGGATTTAATTTCCCATTAGTAGTTCTTATATAGGTAGATGAACTAGAATAAGAATTTGTCCATCTATCTTTTATTTTTTCAATATCTTCTTTGGATAAATCTTTTCCATAAGTATTTAAAACTTCAGCTTCAGTTAGCCACTTACGAATAACTATTCTACTACAATCTTTTACATAAGGAGAATTTGGATTACGTTCAGGAAACGTATTTAAAGGGCTTGGAGATTCTATCTATATATTAGTACCATTAGCAGAAGGTTTTACTCTATAGAAGGTATCTCCGGATATAAGTAAGTCTAAAAATATCTTTCTTAATTTATTTATTAAATCAGTATTTCTAGACTACATTATATACTCAATAACATTCTAAGCGGCTTCTTCATATTTAGAAATAAAAGAATCTTCTAGGTCTCCCACTAAATCTTCCATCTAATTCTAAACCATTATATCTGTAGGGTCTTTACCCTATATAACCTATATCAAATTATTTTTTAATTTCTACTAAAATATTTTCTATAATTCAGAATAAATATATATCTATTTTTCTCTAAATATAGTTGATACAGTCTTTTCATCTTTGCAAGTTACTTTTGGAATGATTGGTGTGCCTAAATATTCACCTATTAAAGCATCTAAATGTTTTTTAATAAGTGGTGTAAATTCTACTGAAGTAGGCTATCCTATTCCATAATTATCTTCGAGATACTAAAATTGTTCAGCATCACGAACACCATTATAATAATTATAGCATTTTTGAATAGTAGTTTTATCTACTACTAGCTCTCCAATGTGTTTATTAATTAATTCTATTACTTCTTGTTCTGACATGATTTACAAGTATCGTCGTGTGGACAAGTATTTAACTATCCAGGATATATTTTATATCCAGTAAAGTATTTTACTTTATCTAATCTTCGTATTCTAAGTTCTTCTTTTATATATTTAAGAAAAACTTCTTCGGTAGGTGAATCCGACATTATTGATATAGGATAATCATCGTGTCTCCAACCTAACTAAAGTTTATATCCTATAGGTAATTTAGTAAGTTTTAATAAGCCTACATATTTACATTTATACATAGTCTCAATAGCCTCTAGGATTGCTTGTTCTAATTCCTAAATTGTCATATGATATACTATTTATAGTTGCTTTAGTTATTATTTTTTTAGGTATTATACCTTTACGTCTATAACCAGTTTCTGGGTCTATATAATAACCAAAATCCTAAAAAGAATCATCAGTATTTTCTATCTATCTAGGAGTTACTCCCATCATATCTTCATCACCTAACTCACATAATCCCATAGCTGCTATAATATCAAACTTACGTTTCATTTCATCAGTATAACGGCTTAATTCATCAAGCATTTCTTCAAACCATATATTATGACAAAAATCATTTACGTAGTCTCTAATTAAATCAGTCTGATGATCAATAATAGCTACAGAAGCTGGAGTACCTATAGTTCTACGCTTAGGATTATTTCCTGCTGGATAAGTAGCAACTGGTCTATACATAAAATAATTTAAATATTTCTTTTCTCTAGCCCATGAAAGCATAGATACACGAGTTGCTTCTAGATTAGCTTTACAATTATAATATTGTAATAATTTTATAGCTGTTTTATAGGCATCACGAACATCGTTAGGTCTAGCCTTATACATAGCTACATAAGTAGGGTCTTTTAATCCAAACTATCTTCTTTTAATTACAATACAGAAATTAGAAGGATCTTTAGTTAAAGCTGATGTATCTTCCATACCTAAGTCAATACTATCTATACCTGCTACATACAGACCATTCATTTTTTCATATTTTAATTCATTACCCCCTTCATCATAAGATACCTAAGTCCATATTGGATGCTCTATTATTTGCACATCACCATTATTATTCTTTATCCATCTTAACCCAGTAATATTTTCCCTACTATGCTAACCATTCTTAAAAATATACTCTAAAGTTCCTCTTTCAGGTTTAGGGGAATCTTTATGAATTCTTATACTAGCTAGCTATTCAGCTATTAATATTTTATTAAATTTATTATTACCTTCTAATGAAAAAGCTTCTTCTCCATCAAAACAATATTCAGCACAGAATGTAGTAAATTCTTCAGGGTCTTGAGCTTTTAAATCTCTAGTTTTATTAAAATAAGCTTTACCATCTTCATCATCTAACCAACCTCGATTATCCAATAAAGATAACTCTTTTATAGTTCTAAACGCTGGTAAAAAGAAAGAAGTAATAGCATATTCTCCGTTTTTAGTAAAGTTATGGCGATAAGGAAGTACTCCAAAAAGCTAAGGCTCGTAATACATTTTACGAAGACCTTCCATTTGAGCCCCTGACTCTCCTCCAGTCGATTATTGTTATCCTAGGAGCTTTTTATCTCCTAGTTCTTATTCTTTGATTCGAATAAGTCCAGCGTACATTTTCATATTATAACTAATATGTCGGGGACTCTTGGGTATATTATATTCTCTATAATAAGAGGTTCAATACCTACGCGTTACACTGTATATTTATATTATTAAATATATTAGCACGGTATTCCCGTCTCAGGGTTCACCGTTTTTTCCCGATTACGTGGCACGAATTGTTTCACTAGATATAAACAATTAATTATCTACCACCCGTTAATCTTAAACCCCACTATCTACCAATCTAACCAACTAAAGCGTCTGCCTAAGTATATGCCTTAGTAAATTGAGGCCAAAGTCCACACTCTTCAAACATTAATATATCTGTACGATCACCTCTTAATTTACCAGGTTTATCAGTAACAATTCCTTGTATCTAAGAACCCCAACCTACTTCTATTTTTTGTCCATCTCTAATTTCATAATGAGAAGCACGACGTAAATAATTACTATTTTTAGCCTGACTAAGATGTGCCATACCTCCATCGGTATTATAATACAGCCAGTTAATATTTGCCCAAACTTTTTCTAGCAATTTATCTAACTAAGTCTGTGCAAAAGCTGTGCATACATTTATGGAACCTTTAATTACATTATAACTATTAGAAATTATACTAGCCTCAATTTCTGAGTATCCTGCACCTCTGGCTTTCATCATACAGGCATTCATACGTAATTTTCTAGCTAATTTTAAATAATGAAACCATTCATACTATCCTTCTAAAAAATTAGGGAAAATTTCCTAACGTCCCATACCTGCTTCTTCAACATTATCAAGATCTTTTAATCTATAAAAGTTGAGGAAATAATAATGGTCTCCAGTAATAGTATAACCATGAGAAGTCATACCATATTTACATCGTATAAACTACTCTTTCCAAAAAGCTCTCCAACTTCTAGAATTTCTTCTAAATCTAGTATAATGTCCAGTTCTTACAAAAGTATCTCTAGTTTCAGTAAACCATGAAGGATTAAAATCTAAACCTCTGTATTTATTAATAGGTTTATATCCAGTTAACTCATAAGATAAATTAGCATCAAAATAAGGTATAGGATCATCTTTTTTTACATCCCATCCAGACTAATCTCTAACTTTACCTAAGATAGCTTCATCAGTATCAGTCTCTTTTATTTCTAATACGGGTTTAGATTCTTCTACTATCTTCTAAGGTTTAAGACTTTCAACCGCTTCCTTCATAGGATCTTCTACAGTGCCATGTACTTTATTAATCATATCCTAAATCTCTTTAGGTATTTTAGGCTTCTTTTTAGGTTTTACATCGTCAATTACTGTAGGTATTTTCTTAGGTCTTCCTCGTTTACGTTTAATTTCTTCAGCCATAATTAAAAGTTTCCTGGGTCAAATCCTTCTTGAGCATCTCCTCTAATACTAGATGATTCTTGCATAGAAGATTTTAATCTTCCTTCTAGAGCTAATAATCCATCAGCAGTTTCATCTAATTTAGAAATTTCTGCCATAATATCTTTAGCTTTAAAAATAGGTTTTCCAGTCTAAGGGTCTCTTTCTAGAGGATCTACATTTTCAAAGTAATCTATTAATTTATCTACAGTACTCTCAGCAGCTTTTACCATTCTAACTAGTCTATTAGAATTTTGAATTTCCTAATACTTTCTACAAGCAGTTCTAAATACTGAATCATTAAATTCATTCTCTGTTAGCCCTGAATCATCAATAGCTGCTTCATGTCTATCCTATTCATCATAATTATGATATGGGGAATTCCAATCAATAGCTAGATATATATAAGATAATTCTCTGAAAGCTCTTTCTTTATGTTCGCCTTTAGGATCAGTTTTACTTTTATTACGATTATTATCTAATAAATCTCTAAATTCTTTTATTAGTAATAATTCAGTTTCATCGAGTTCAACCTTTCCTAAAGTCTAATTATACTAAAACCATTTACTCATTATTTCATATTAACATTAAATAAAAATAGCTAACCTCTAAAAGAATTAGAAGTTAGCTTATATCTCATTAATCTCCTTCATCATGATCTCTATCCCACTAACCTCGCTAATTAGCTGTCCAATATTTTGGATACTTACCATTAGGAAGTGTTTTTAAATCTTTAGGTCCTGGGAGTTTATTAGTTGGTTTTATCATTTCTGGTTTAGATTTAGGCTTTTTTACTAATTTAGGTTTTTTATTATCTACCTCACCACCTAATTCTTTCTTTTTAACCTTACCGCCACATTTCTATTTAAAAGCTTTAATAGGATCAGAACTTTCATTATGAGCATCAGCTTCACACTTTTTACACAATGTTCCTCCTATTCTATAATATGATAAATGTGTCCCCTAAGGACATTTACCATTTAATTGATTTATATAATTAAGTTTTGTACCATTCCTAGCAGTTTGTACTCCCTATTGTTCTTTTTTAAATGCCTAATATAACTATGCTAATTTTTTTTTACTTAAGTCTGATTCTTCTAACTCTCCTTTACGAAGTTTCTAATTAAGCCACTTTTTAAAATCTTCCATAGTTCCTCCATCGTCAAATTTTAAAAGACCTCCTTCAGCATTATAAGATACAGGTTGATTATCCTAACTCCACTATTTAAAGATAGCTTCAACATCCTATCCAGAATTTAAGGCTTTTCTCAGAGCCTTTCTCTAACCTCCAGTATAAGCATATGGATCTAGTCCTCTACTAAACATAAAAGCTCTTACTTGTGATCGATTAAAATTATTAATTGGGGCATTTATAGAAGTTATTTCCTATGTACTAGGATAATCTATTAACTAATTAGTAGCAGGACTATTAAACAATGGTTTAAAATATATTCCAATATTATAATCTTGTCCCGCATATTTACCTTTAGTAGGATTCTAAAATACTCCCATTATTTGCAAACCCATATTAGAGGCAGCCTTCTAAAAATTAGGATTATCTCCAACATTACTTTTAAATTTACTAAAATAATCCCCAATTCCGGAATTCTATTCCTCTTTAGTCATAGAATTATAATCATTTCCATTCCAAGAAAAATAGCGATTACCTGCTTTTCTAGCAGCATCAAATGCCTGTTTAAATTTCATCATTTTTATTTGGATATTTTATATAAAAATAATTAGGAAAATTTAGATTTTTCAATCTTCTAAAGGTCCTTAGTATTGAAAATTGCTTCCTACAAAACTCCATCTGTAGTAAACCATCTACACTTTATCCCAATTAATACATCAGTATCTTTATTTTTAAATACAGTAGTTACTTTTTTAACTACTAGCATCTTAGGAACATTTCCAATGTCCTACTTTAAAGTAACAACCTCACCTGGTTGGAAATATATTTTATCTTCCATTGAATCTCTCTGTTAAATTATCATTTACTATTGCTATTAATCTTGCTTCATTTACAAGCTCTAAGCCTTGTTTATAGAAAGGCACTGGAATAATACTAGTTCTAGGATAGAATACACAATCTCCTATCTGTGCCCATTTACATTCAGGACCTACCTCTACAATTACTCCTGATTTGGTAATATTCTCTTCTTCCTCAATTTCGCCATTATCATTATTTTTATATTGAGGTTTTTGACCTCCTAAATCAATGATAAGTCCGCCAACCTTTTTAATACGTTGAAAAGGATTCTCAGCAAAAGGTTTTATAATAATATAATTACCAATAGGTCTAATCTCAGCTTTAGATGACATAGTAAATTCTTCAACGGCTTTCTCTAAAGCTTTAGCATGTTCTTCAAAACGATTTACATATTCATCTACTTGAGTATTAAACTTACTAATAGCCTCATTCTTTACTAAATCATTTGCTTGTTTCTCATTAACATTAAAGTGCATACCACCACTTTCTAAGCCATTAACTGTCATGGCTAACTTTTCATTCTGATTAAAAATTGCTCTGTCTTTACTCATATCACCATTTATTTACAGGACAGTGTGCATTTACAAGTCTAGTCTTAGCATTAAGACGACATCCACAACCATTTTGATAACCTGGTCGTGCATTTGTACTCACATCTCCCGTTTCTACATTTAACCATAATCTACTATTACACATTCCGCCTAGAGCGTTACTAAATAACGGGCATCTATGACAGATTTTTAATCTAGCTTCAGAAATATCAGTATCTAACCCTAGGGCTTCTTTAGCATGACCTTCTATAATCTAAGCAATAGGTAATTTCATATTAATATACAATAGGTTTACGTCTCGCTACTTTTAATTGTTGTTTTTTCTTTTTGTAGTAGTCAGCAAGCATACGTTCTACTTCATCTTTTCGATAAATACAATGATATAGAGTATTTTTCATATTATGATCATAATGATTAAGAATTAAATCTTTAATCACATATTCTGGATGTCTCTGTTGAAGCATAAATGCATAAGTAGAAAGTTGCATCTCATAGTGACCATAATTGCAATCCTCAATAGTGTTTAAAGGGTATTGCATTTTAGTAGTACCTCTAGTAACTGTATTAAATCCTCCTTTTAAGTCTATTTTTTTATTAGTTTTATGGTCTACAATAGTAACTTCATTACCATATTTAACCATTAAATCAATTTGTCCTGCTAAGTTTAAAACATTATCAGGAGTAGACCAGGAAATTAAATACTCAGGATATACACCATTTTCTAAGTCTAATTTAGTATATCCCTCTTTACATATAAATTTACCTCCTAATCCAAATTTCTGTAAAGGCTTATCATCCTTCATATTATAAAAAGAATGTTCTAATTGAGAATGAATTTTTGTTCCTCTCTCACAAGACTCTATTTTATTAGCTTCCCATTCATCAAGAATGTTCTGTTGTTCCTTATTAAGGTCATTAATGTCTACAGAATAAGCCTCTAAAATTTCTTCAGTAATTCTATGAGTATTAAGTAAAGTCTTTTTTAAATCTTTCCATACATCTGTATCTAGAATTTTTTCTAAAGCTTTATACTTAGACCAAAAATCTGAATCAAAAGGTTGTGCATAACTTCCTATTAAAGTAGTTACTGAGATATACTCTTTTTTTGGATTATTAATATCCCAATAAACGTGAGTAGAATCATTGAAAGCTACTCCATCATTTTCTTTATCAATCTTCATTGTCATTGCCATTTGCAGTATCATCAAGTATTGTAGATAATCGTTGAATTTGTGGAGAAATAATTGTATTATAATAACCTAACTCATATTGTTTAGGCTATTTATACAAAACTACTATTATTCCTATAGGATTTCTAACTCCTTCTATAGGATAAAAAGCAGCTGAGTATGCCCCACTCTATTCTAACTTTTTATATAATCTAGGGAAAGTGTTTTTAATTTGAGGAAGACTATCAACTCTTAAATAAGCAGTATCATCAATTTTACTTAATTCTTCTTGGTAATTAGTATACTATAAAGTCTACCAATAATCTCCGACATATTCATCAGAATATGATTTTACACTTTCTCTTATACAATCTAAATAAATATAACTAAAACCCTGTAAGCTATGCTTAGTATTATGATAACTTAATAGCAAAACATTACTACAATCAGGATCTTTTGTTTTTATATTATCAATACACTAAGCTATATAAGGAGCTTGTTTAAATCCATTATCTTCTTCTTTACGTAATTCTTCTTTCTATTTTTTTAGAGCACTATAAAGAGTTTCTTCATAATAACTTCTAGGAATTGGATTTAGTATAAATATTAATAATACAAAAATAATTATAGTTTTAGTTTCTGAAGTTAAGTTGGAAATAAAATTCCATAATTTTTTTAAATAATCTAAAATAACCATTACAATTTTTTTCATATTACTATAAGTAATATTTATATATATGTTATCTATAATAACATTATTACTATATTTAATAGGTAAAGTTATTATTATTTTGTACCATTTAAGTATATATATAGGTTATTTATATTCAAAAGTATTTTAATCTTATTTATTACATTATGACTAATTCTGAATTACAAGAAAGAATTTGTTCTGCCTATTAGGATTTTAAGATTAAAAATCAGTATAGTTTTATAAATAAACTAAAGAAAGGCGGATAGATAAAAGATAGAAAAGATACTATTCATATAAAAGATAAAAATAAGGGTAAGTTTACTGCCTCAGCTAAAGCAGCTGGAGAATCTGTACAGGAGCATGCTAAATCTGTATTAAATAATCCTAATGCTACTCCTTTACAAAAACGTCGAGCTAATTTTGCTAGAAATGCTGCTAAATGGAAACATGCTAATGGAGGCACTATTCTTAAAATGTAGTTAGCAGGTAAGATGCCTGGAACTAGGAGTCAATATAATAATGTGACTTAGATATATCAAGCTTTAGTAGATAAAGGAGTTACCCCACAGGCAGCTTTAGATTTAACTAACCAAAAGGTTGCAGAAAAAGGTTGGATTGGATTCGCTACTGGAGATAATAAAAAATATCCTAATGCACAATCTTTTGCAGACCATCTAATTAATTGGCATAGTAGAATGTATCCAGACTCACTTAAAGCCTAGAATTTTTAGTAGTACTATGATGGAATACAAAAAAATGCTAAGCACATGTATAACTCTGAAAAAGGCTATAATGGTTACAGAAAAGATTTATTACTTACAAGACCTGGGGTAAAGAAAAGAATTAATTATTATAGAGCTACTAAAGGATTAGGACCATTAGCTTTAGTTAATTTTAATTAGCCTGGTAATTATTCTAGTTATGCGTAAGAATAAATATTATAAAGAAAATAAAAAGATTTTAAATGAACATAAAACACAATGTATAATATGTGGTGAATCAGCTAAATGTTGTTTAGAATTTCATCATACTGGAGAAAAATTATTTAATATATCACAAGCTGTAAGTCATATACCTACAGATTTATTTATTAAAGAATTATCTCAAACAGTTTGTGTTTGTAAAAATTGTCATTCTAAAATACATAATGGTTTGATAAAATTATGAGTGAATATTTTAAATATGAAGCTTTGGATATTCCTGATAAACCTGCTACAGAAGTACTAAAAAGTAAAGGTTTAGATTTAGATTTTACTCCTAAACAATATTAGTATATTCCTGAATTAAATACTGGAGATTTTCATATTAATGGTTTAAATTTAGATGGATATTTTTCTATTAATAAAGCTAAAGAGCCTGTACAATATAAATATACTCAGCTTAAATTAAACCATAATACTCCTAGTAAAAATAAATAGGTACTAGAATAGACT
>ULNQ01032901.1_pt1 | contig 28322 bp, 28 predicted proteins | sample 1951951 | NCBI WGS metagenome assembly ULNQ01 (sample SAMEA4835580, study PRJEB28245) | human gut metagenome | biome: gut microbiome; material: fecal sample | place: Denmark | collected 2008
CGCACCTTCGAAGATGATGCTGATCGACTCCGCCGAGACTCCGCAGCACGACATCCGCAGGATGATGGCGCATGACTTCCCGTCTGTGCCATGCGCCACCGTGGTGACGTCGATCACCAAGGCTGACAGGATGGAGAACATATTCAAAACCTTCCTTCCTGAATATGTCTTCCACGCCGCGGCGTACAAGCACGTTCCGATGATGGAGGACAACCCTTGCGAGAGCATCCAGAACAACGTCCTCGGCACGAAGATCCTGGCCGACCTTTCGGTCAAATACGGCGTGCGCCGCTTCGTGATGGTGTCCACCGACAAGGCGGTGAACCCGACGAACGTGATGGGATGCAGCAAACGAATATGCGAGGTCTACGTGCAGAGCCTCAACAAGGCGGAGCGTGACGGCGTGGTGAAGGGGCAGACCCAGTTCATCACCACCCGCTTCGGCAACGTCCTCGGCTCCAACGGCTCCGTGATCCCGATTTTCGAACGACAGATCAAGGCCGGCGGCCCGGTGACCGTCACTGATCCCGACATCATAAGGTACTTCATGCTGATCCCAGAGGCCTGCGAGCTTGTCCTTGAGGCCGGCACGAAGGGGGAGGGCGGCGAGATCTTCGTCTTCGACATGGGCAAACCGGTGCGCATCGCCGACCTGGCGCGTCGCATGATCAAGCTGAGCGGGGCGAAGGGCGTGGAGATCAAGTACACCGGCCTGAGGGACGGGGAGAAGCTCTACGAGGAGGCCCTGAGCGAGTCGGAGGCGACGAAGCCGTCGTTCCACGAAAAGATCCGCATCGCCTGTGTCCGTGAATATGACTGGTCCGATGTGAGCCGCGAGATAGACGCCCTGATCGCCCAGTCCCACACCTACGACGACATGGCCGTGGTAGCCTCCATGAAGCGCCTGGTTCCCGAGTACATCTCCAACCACTCCAAGTACACCGTCCTTGACCACAAGGCGTGAGTTTGGCTCTGTGTGCCATGGATATTGTTTCAATTAGCAATTTGGAATTGAATTTAAAAAACATTACGACTTTGAAATGATATTTTAAACTATTAAATATACTTTAATGTTTTTTCTTATATTTGCAAAGTAAACTTTGCTCTTATGGATAAACAGATTATAAAAAAACTAATAATAGAGAAGCAAAGGGCCATTCCGGAATTCTTTATTATTCGAAGGGAAATCCAGTTTGATACTCATGCAAACTATGTGCTTGTCGGTTTAAGGCGTGCTGGAAAATCCTTTATGATGTATCAGGATGCCCAGAATATGATGAAGAGTCCAGGGCTGACACAAGAAAACATACTCTACATAAATTTCGAGGATGAAAGGTTGTCAGATATTTCTTCAGACAGTTTGGGAGAAATATTGGATGCCTATTTCGAGTTATATCCAGAAAAAAAGCCACTGATATACCTTGATGAAATACAGGTTGTTTACGGGTGGGAAAAATTTGCAAGAAGACTTGCAGATTCTAAGTATAGAGTTATGATTACTGGCAGCAATGCCAAGGTGCTCAGCAGTGAAATAGCAACTACACTTGGTGGCAGATATATTCCAAAGGAAGTTTTTCCATTTTCTTTTAGAGAGTATCTAGAGTACAAAGGCATAGAATTGGACAGAAATTGGATATATGACCAAGGTGCTTGCTCTCAGATATCAAATACTTTCGATCATTATTTCACTAATGGCGGCCTTGCAGAATCTTTCAATCTTGAAGATAAGAGGGAGTATCTGAATTCATTATGTCAGAAGATACTGCTTGGCGATATAGTGGAGCGGAATAAAGTGCGCAATGCACGTGCTTTTCGTCTTCTCACAAGAAAATTGGCAGACAGTGTGATGCAACCGTCATCCCTCAGCAGGTTAAAACATATTATTGATTCCAGCGGAGATAGCATAAGCCTGCCTATATTGAAAGATTATTTGGAGTATTTGGAAGAGTCCTACCTGTTTTTCTCTATCCCGAATATGAGTTCATCCATATCGGAGCAGTCCACAATCCGGAAAAGATACATTGTGGATAATGGATTGCTTAACTTGTTTCTTTTCAGTGGAGAAACGAAGTTGTTGGAGAATATAGTAGCATGTAAATTAATCAGAAAATACAGAAACACACCCGAAGAAACGCAGGTTTACTATTATAATAAAAACGTAGAGATAGTTTTTTGTATTCCGTCTGCCAAAATGGCAATACAAGTATCTTACAGTTTGGGAGACGATGCGACCTATAGACGAGAAACAGGTGCACTGGAAAAGTTCTTGAACGTTTATCCGGATTTTACCGCAATAGTCATCACCAGAGACAATGAGCAAACTATCGACATCAATGGGCATCACATCAATGTAATACCTATATGGAAATGGTTATGTCTGGAATAGTGCACTCAAACGGTGCATTTTTACTACGGAATCCGCACTCAATGAGTGAAAATTCGTTATATTTGCGGGCAACGTTCTTCTATAATCAGATGCGAGTAAGGAATGATGTGAAAGACGACATCGAGTTCGCCCAAGGCAACGTCATTCCTCTCTGGGCTTTCGGACTGAACTACTAGATGGTAGGGCTGGAACTTTTTTTGTTATTTTTGTAAGTAAGTTCAGGGGATTGTAACGAGTAGTTCAGAAGTATTAATTGATTAAAATGCCCAACAATATGAGACACTTGGTCATAAAGAATTAAGGATGGTGTAGATATGTTCTTCAATTTCGAGATGTATGTATGAAGCTGAAAATCTTGAACGTAATGCCTGAGTGCTATGTTGATACAAACCTGATAGATTTTTTGTTGGACAAGCAGTACAAGACGGATATTTCTGAACTGATACAGATTTTTGGCGGTGAAGCACAAGGGATATAGGAGGATAAGACATGTTTAAAAGCATTGAAATTGAACACTTTCGTGGCATAAGTCACGCGAAAATAGACGGACTGAAAGAAGTTAATATATTCTTCGGAAAGAACAATTGCGGCAAGTCTTCACTACTTGACGCCATCTTTCTGATATCAGGCTTGTCGAATCCGAAACTGCCGATCAACATCAATCTGCTGAGGAACTACCTTCGATTCGAGCCGTCAGACCTGGCATTGGATTTCTATACACTTGACACTTCGCGGCCAATCAAGATCAAGGCATCAAACGACGAAGTGCGGGAGCTTATGATTTCTCTGTTCGAATCGGCTGCCAGCCATATAGACTTGCTTGGAAACGAGAATAACATATCTTCAACTGATACCAAGAACCGTTATGGTCTTGTGTTGAAATGCAAGATAAATGGGCATCCAGTCGAGTCGTCCATCACCCTTTCTCATAAAGGCGTAGAAAACAACGATTACGAGCAAAGTGTCAAATATGATTCAGATTATAAAGAGAATCTAACTTGTCGATATCTTTCACCAAAGTATGACTTTTACACTTCAATAGAAAGTCTGACAGAGATTCTTAAAAACAAGGATGAACAGTTCATTCTCGAAGCGTTGCGCATTATCGAGCCGATGATAAAAGACATAGTACTGTCACAGAATGAAGTGCTCGTCGATGTCGGCCTGAACAAGCGCATACCCATCAATGTAATGGGAGACGGTGCCCGCAAGATTCTCTCTATCCTCACGACGATTTATGAATGCCGTAACGGAATCGTCTTGATTGACGAAATCAGCAATGGTTTCCATTATTCCGTAATGAAAGCTTTATGGCAAACTATTTTGTTGGCGTCTAAAAAGAATAACGTCCAGCTATTTGCGACGTCCCATGATTTGGATTCAATTAAGGGATTGCGTGATGCTGCTCTTCATGATGAAGGCGACAAAGTAACATTCTTCAAACTCCAGCGTACAGTCGATGCAGAATTGAAGTCATACTGCTACACCACCGAGAGTATCGATTATATGTTGAACCAGGAAATCGAGGTAAGGTAGGATGAACAATGCCTCAAGAAAAAAGCTCGGTTCCGGCCAATGGTTATTTGACAATCCTGATTACTGGGATTTCTCGCGACCTGAACTTGAGCCACTTGTTGAATTTTTGAAGGAGAACTTGGAATAGTGGCGGATTCGCTTAGATTGAAAAAACATACGACGACAATTAATAATTTTAACATATCATGAGCATTTTTGCTGGAAAGACATTGATGATTACCGGAGGTACCGGTAGTTTCGGGAATGCAAAATGTTGTGCACAATATGGGTGCATGATACATGGAAAAATTGCACTTTTTGAGTGCAATTGCTATCTTTGCAATAGTATTGCATAGATATACAAAATTAATTGAGTATGGTTGACGAGGCGTTATACGAATACATGCGTTTGCAGCTGGAACTTACGACCAGCAGTTTTCACAGGTATCTTTATGAACGTGTGAACTGGACTTCCCGTATGATCGCGATCACAGGGGCAAGAGGAGTCGGCAAATCCACGATGATCCTGCAATATCTTAAGGAACAGGCTTCGGATTGCAAGTTTCTATACATATCCGCTGACCATACATATTTCAGCACTCACTCTCTCGTCGAGGTTGCGGATGAGTTCTCGAAGGATGCTGGCCATTTGCTCGTCATAGACGAAGTTCACAAGTATTCTGACTGGTCCCGCGAACTCAAGCAGATATATGACACTCATCCTGACATGAGGGTGATTTTCTCAGGATCTTCCATACTGGACATCATGGACGGTGTCGCTGATCTCAGTCGAAGGGTACTACCTTATACGCTGTATGGTTTGTCCTTCAGAGAGTATCTGGAACTGTTTCACAACATAAACGCATCTAAGTATTCACTTGACGAGATACTCGCGGGCAAGTCACGTATTGACGGTGTGCTTCATCCTCTCCCTCTTTTCAGACGTTACCTTGCAGAGGGCTACTATCCATTTGCATTGGAGGGAGATTTCCCGATGAGGATGCAGAATGTCATAACAAAAACGATAGAATCAGACATCGCACAGTATGCCGAACTAAAGGCACCGACAGCAAAAAAACTAAAAAAGATGCTGGCTGTTATCTCGACACTTGCTCCGTATAAACCTAATGCGGATAGCCTCGCGTCTGAAATCGGAGTCAGCCGAAACAGCGTCTCAGACTATCTCGCGTTGCTGGAGAAGGCTCAGCTGATAGGTCAACTTAGGGACGATACGGGAGGCATGAGGGGACTGGGCAAAGTGGAGAAGGTCTATATTGACAACCCAAGTCTGATGACAGTCTTGTCCGGAGCGAAAGCTGACATAGGGAACATGAGGGAAACTTTTTTCTACAACCAGATGCGTGTGGAGAATGATGTGGTTTCCTCACGTCAGTCTGATTTCGTCATCGGTGACCGCACATTTGAGATCGGTGGCCGGAATAAAGGAAAAAGACAGATTGAGGACCTTCCGGATTCTTATATCGTAAAGGATGACATTGAATTCGCTCACGGCAACACGCTGCCCCTTTGGTCTTTCGGCCTAAATTACTGATAGCAGACGCGGCTATTTTGACCACATGGATCTTTAAATATATTAACACAATAGCAATGGAACTTAATGGTTAGTGGTCAAATTTTGGACCCGGAGAAAGGCCCCTTACCTTAGCCGGAAAAACGAGACCAATGTACAGCAGCGAAGACTTCTTCGAGGACGCGGTGACAGGCGGCAGGAAGCATCTTGGACACCTGAGGCTGTCGCCAGCGTAGAAAAAGTGAAAAAATAATCAACAAGAAATACCAAAAACGGACAAAAATTGGCCTTGCGACGGGTCGAGCGGACGCTATGTCTCTGACTTTGAGCATAGTCCAAAAATTGACCACTAACTGAAGGCTCTATGATTTCAAACAACATTTGGTCCTCTTCGCCTTTGAACACGGCCAGAATGGAGACATTCTCGTTCAAAAGGCTCCTGCTTGTACGATAGGTACTCAGGCCGAGGCAGTATGTGAACTATTCGGTGGGAAGAAAGAAGACATAAAGGTAATCGGTATTCGTCACGGAGAGAAGATGTATGAAACCCTTCTTACTAAGGAGGAATGTGCTAAAGCGGAAGATATGGGCAACTTCTATCGTGTACCGGCAGATAATCGTACTTTGAATTACGATAAGTTCTTTACCGAAGGCAATAAGAAGGCCGTAACTATCGACGAATTTAACTCCGACAACACCTATCGTCTGAACCTCGAGGAAACTAAGGCTAAAATTGCCTCTCTTGAATATATTCAGAATGAACTTAACGGAATCTCAAATCTCGTCAAGTAATGAGGATACTCGTAACCGGTGCTAAAGGGTTCGTAGGAAAGAATCTTTGTGCACAACTGAATAACATAAAAGAGGGAAAGGCTAAATGCTATGGAGACCTCGTAATAGACGAAGTCTTCGAGTACGATATCGATTCTACTCCGGAAGAACTTAACGAGTGGTGTCAGAAATGTGACTTCGTATTTAATCTCGCCGGTGTAAACCGTCCTAAGGACCCGGAGGACTTTATGAAGGGCAACTTCGGTTTTGCCAGCACCCTTCTTGACACCCTTAAGAAATACCGAAACAAGGCCCCTGTGATGCTCTCCAGCAGTGCCCAAGCCTCTCTCACAGGCCGTTTCGGCAACAGCGAGTACGGACGAAGCAAAAAGGCTGGCGAAGACCTCTTCCTTCAGTACGGAGCGGAGAATGGGGTGAAGGTCCTGGTTTACCGTTTCCCTAATCTCTACGGCAAATGGTGCCGTCCGAACTACAACAGTGCAATCGCTACCTTCTGCAACAATATCGCCAATGACCTTCCTATTACCGTCAATGACCCGAGTGTAGAACTGGAGGTTCTTTACATCGATGACCTTGTAGAGGAGATGATTTGCGCACTTAAATGCGAAGAACATCACTGTGAATTCGAGGGTCTGGAGGTGCTTCCGAACCCGGAAGGCAGGTACTGCTACTGCCCTGTTACCCACAAGGCAACACTTGGAGAAATCGTTGATCTGCTCCATCAGTTCAAGGAGATGCCTAAAACCCTGATGATACCTGAGATTCCCGCTGACAGCTTTGCCAAGAGGCTTTACAGCACTTATCTGAGTTACCTTCCGAAGGAAGGCGCAATCTTCGACTTGAAGATGAACGTGGATGACAGAGGATCCTTCACCGAACTGGTTCACACCCTTAACTGCGGCCAGGTCAGCATCAACATCAGCAAACCGGGAATCACCAAAGGTCAGCACTGGCACCATACCAAATGGGAGCAGTTTATCGTGGTCAAAGGCCACGGGCTGATACAGCAACGCAAGGAAGGCACTGACGAGGTGATTGAATTCGAGGTGAGCGGTGACAAGATTCAGAGCGTAATAATGCTCCCTGGCTATACCCACAACATCATCAATCTTTCAGAAACTGAAGACCTCGTGACGGTGATGTACTGCAACGAAATTTTCAATCCGGAAAGACCGGATACTTTCTTTGACCCAGTAAAATAGAAATACAATGGCACAATTTAAGAATAACGGCAAACTCAAACTCCTTATTATTGTCGGCACCCGTCCGGAAATCATCCGACTTGCAGCGGTCATCAACAAATGCCGCAAGTATTTTGATGTGATTCTTGCCCACACCGGCCAGAACTACGACTACAACCTCAACGGTGTCTTCTTCAAGGATCTTAAGCTCGCTGACCCTGAGGTATATATGAATGCAGTGGGTGCAGACCTTGGCGAGACTATGGGCAATATCATTGCCGAGAGTTACAAACTGATGGTAGAGACCAAGCCTGACGGAGTTCTTGTTCTGGGTGATACCAACAGCTGCCTCAGCGTAATCGGAGCGAAGCGTCTGCATATCCCTATCTTCCACATGGAGGCTGGCAACCGCTGCAAGGACGAGTGTTTGCCGGAGGAGACCAACCGCAGGATTGTGGACATCATTTCCGATGTGAATATGGCCTACAGCGAACACGCACGCCGTTATCTTGCCGACTGCGGACTTCCGAAGGAGCGTACATACGTTACGGGCTCTCCTATGGCTGAGGTTCTGCACGAGAATCTTGCAGAGATTGAGGCCAGCGATGTTCACAAGAGACTTGGATTGGAGAAGGGAAAGTACATTTTGCTCAGCGCACATCGTGAGGAGAATATCGATACCGAGAAGAATTTCCTGAGTCTTTTCAATGCTATCAATGCTATGGCTGAGAAGTACGATATGCCTATTCTTTACAGTTGTCATCCAAGGTCAAGGAACCGTCTTGCCGCTTCGGGATTTCAGCTTGATCCGAGGGTGATTCAGCACGAGCCGCTTGGATTCCACGATTACAATTGCCTTCAGATGAATGCTTTTGCTGTGGTGAGTGACAGTGGTACCCTTCCGGAGGAGTCTTCGTTCTTTACCTCTGTGGGGCATCCCTTCCCTGCTGTCTGCATTCGCACCAGCACTGAGCGTCCGGAGGCAATCGATAAAGCTGACTTCATCATCGCCGGCATCGACACTAAGTCTCTCCTCCAGGCAGTCGATACTGCTGTCGAGCTCTGCAGAGATGGCAGTCACGGAATTCCTGTGCCGGACTATGTCGATGAGAATGTCAGCACGAAGGTCGTGAAGATTATTCAGAGTTATGTGGGGATAGTGAATAAGATGGTGTGGAGGAAGGAGATATAATTGAAAATCTTGGGAATTTTACACCCTTCTTGTCGTGCAATTAAAAGAAGAAAATCACAAATCAATACTTTACGCAAATGACTGAAACCTCTGATTGTCAGGGGTTAGGAGCTTGCTTGCGGAAAAGTTGATGCGAACTCAAATAAAAAATAAATATGAAAAAAGTAATGCTTGTCTTCGGCACTCGTCCTGAGGCCATTAAAATGTGTCCTCTGGTAAAAGAGTTCCAGAAGCACACAGAAGAGTTCAAAACAATCGTGTGCGTAACAGGTCAGCATCGTGAAATGCTCGATCAGGTGCTCAAAATCTTTGATGTCAAGCCTGACATAGACTTGAATATCATGAAGCAAGGTCAGGACTTGACCGATGTGACCGTTCGCATCCTAAACGGTATGCGTGATGTGTTCAAAGAGTGCAAGCCTGATGTTGTACTTGTCCATGGAGATACAACAACTTCTACCGCTGCTGCCCTTGCTGCATTCTATGCTCAGATTCCAGTTGGACACGTGGAAGCTGGACTACGCACACATAATATATATAGTCCTTGGCCTGAAGAAATGAACCGTCAGATAACAGGACGCATCGCTACCTATAACTTCTCACCTACACCTCTCTCAGAGAAAAACCTTCAGGAGGAAAAGGCTCAGGGTAATATTTATGTCACTGGAAATACTGTAATCGATGCCTTGCATATGGTTGTTGACAAACTCAAGTCAGATGAGGCACTCGCGAAAGAGCAAGACCAAGTCCTTCTTGAGGCAGGATACGATGTGACACGTCTCTCTGATGGCAAGAAACTCGTTCTGATTACTGGACACCGCCGTGAGAATTTCGGAGATGGGTTCATTCGTATGGTTACTGCAATGAAGGATCTTTCTGAGAAATATCCTGAGGTTGACTTTGTTTATCCAATGCACCTTAACCCGAATGTTCGTAAGCCTATCCATGAGGTCTTTGGCGAGGATCTTACCCGCCCTAACTTCTTCTTCATCGAACCACTCCAGTATCTGGAATTCGTTCATCTTATGAGTAAGGCAAACATAGTATTGACCGACTCAGGTGGAATCCAGGAAGAGGCCCCAGGACTTGGCAAGCCGGTACTTGTAATGCGAGATACAACCGAACGCCCAGAAGCTCTTGCTTCTGGAACTGTTCACCTTGTAGGAACAGATTATGACAAGATTGTCAATGAGGTGAGCTCCTTGCTTGAGGATTCTGCTGCATACGAGAAGATGTCAAAGGCTGTTAATCCTTATGGCGACGGAAAGGCATGTAACCGTATTGTGCGTATTCTTAATGGTGAACAAGTTGAAAGATACGGTTACTAAATAAAATCCATTGAATTGTTCTATAAGTAGATAATAATTAATAATTTAAAAATATGATTAATGTAATTGGCTTGGGCTATATCGGCCTTCCGACAGCCCTAATGATGGCTTCACACGGAGTGGAGGTCATTGGTACAGACTACAACAAGAAACTGGTTGATACTTTGAATGCAGGTCACACAACATTCAAGGAGGATGGTCTTGATGAGTTGTTTCAGGCAGCTGTGAAAGCAGGAATCAAATTCACAACCGAGTATCAGAAGACAGATATGTACATCGTCTCTGTTCCGACTCCTTATGACAAGTTTTCTAAAAAGGTTGACGCCTGCTATGTAGTAGCTGCCATCAAAGAAGTGATGAAGGTTTGCCCTAAGGGCGCTACTGTAGTTGTTGAGTCAACAGTTAGCCCAGGAACAATGGACAAGTTTGTTCGTCCTGTAGTAGAGGCAAATGGATTTAAGATAGGAGAGGATATAAATCTCGTACATGCTCCTGAACGTATTATTCCTGGTAACATGGTATATGAGCTCCTTCACAATAATCGTACAATCGGAGCTGATTCAAAAGAGATTGGTGAGAAGGTAAAATCTTACTATGCAAGTTTCTGTCAAGGTGAAATTGTCGTAACAGATATCCGTACAGCTGAAATGACCAAGGTTGTGGAAAATACCTTCCGCGCTGTCAATATTGCTTTTGCCAACGAGCTTGCCCGCATCTGCCGTCATGACAATATGGATGTATATGAGATTATCAAAATTTGTAATATGCACCCTCGTGTTAATATTCTCCAGCCTGGTCCTGGTGTAGGTGGACACTGCATTTCCGTTGACCCTTGGTTCCTTGTAGGCGATTATCCTCAGCTTGCCAAGGTGATTGACGAATCAATGAAGACCAATGATTCTCAGCCGACATTTGTACTCAATCGCATTTACGAGATAATGAAGGAGAATGGCATCACAGACAACCGCAGGGTCGGTCTCTATGGCCTTACCTACAAAGAGAATGTGGATGACTATCGTGAATCACCAACTCTTCAGATGCTTGAAGCTCAGGAACGTCATCTTGCTCGTCCTCTCAAGTGCTATGATCCGTTCCTCGAAGGTCACAAGATTGCTGAAAACCAGTACAACGACTTTGATGACTTCCTGAAGGACCTTGATATGGTCGTTATTATGGTTAAGCACGACCATATCAAACGGAATTGGGATAAGTTGAAGGGGAAGGTGATTCTCGACTGTTTCAATATTTGTCCGCTGAATGGGGTATATCATATCTAACAAAATATAAGACTGACAGCATAGGTGGAACATATGTTCGAAGTTCGATTCTTCCTGTCAGTTCTATAGCATAATTGAGAAAGTAGCTTATGCTTTAATAATCAAATATAAATCAATATGAGTGTTGGTGCTTTTTTTTAATAAAGCAGATCTTCATATTCACTCCTTTGGAGCTACTGGGTCATTTGATGTTACTGACACATCAAATACGTCGCAAAATATTGTTGATACTGCAATAAGCAAAGGTTAGAAAGAAATTAGCGACTGTCGGGAAATGTTAAAACTTTCCTAACAAATTGATTACTAATTTAAATATTTTGTGTCGTTGATGTATAAACAATAATTCCTCCAATAGGCCGTGGCAAACTGAATTTGGAGGAATCGCAATATGAGTCTGCATGTCAATAGTACGATTATTTGCAGCTTTAGATTCGCGCATTGGCGGATAACTTTGGATTTGTCAGAAAGAGCACTACGACCTGAGGCGAGTTAAGGCCCAGACGAAGTTGACGGAGATACTGTACATCTTCTTCGGCATTCACACGGCAAACGTGGTGCAGTTGACGGACAGGATAGAGCAAAGAATACAGATGGCGCTTGCCTGAAACGAAAACATGCACATAGAAAAGTGTTTTCACAGGGGAACTACGCCTCTGTCATAGAGAATAGACAAAATATCCGGCCGAAACGACCGGAATGAGATATAAAAACGGGTATTTGATGAGCCGAAAGCAGAAAATGGATGGGACCAGTCGCTGCCTCACTCAAATTGAAAATATTAAACGACAATCCCTAATTAATGGCAGATACATCAACTAATAATAAAAGAATAGCAAAGAACACCTTGATGCTTTATGTCAGGATGCTCTTTTCTATGATAGTATCGTTATTCACATCAAGAGTTGTCCTTCAGACTCTTGGTGTAGAGGATTATGGCATCTTTAATGTGGTGGGAGGCGTAATAACGATGTTCACCTTCATCAATGCCGCAATGGTTTCCTCCACCCAGCGATACCTCAACTTTGAATTAGCAAAGGGAAACTCTCAAAGACTAAGAAGTGTATTCAACACATCCTTGCAAATACATGGTTTAATTGCTATTGCTATTATTGTTTTAGGGGAAACCTTAGGACTTTGGTTTGTTTTGAATAAACTAGTCATTCCAGAGTCCAGGATGACAGCTGCATTGTGGGTATACCAATGTTCAATCTTAGCTTGTTCTGTGAATATTATGTCGGCGCCCTATAATGCGGATATAATAGCGCATGAGGAGATGTCCGCATTTGCTTATATCTCCATTCTTGAGGTATCATTAAAACTCCTTATTGTATATTTACTGGTTGTTTCTCCGATCGATAAACTCATTGCTTATGCTATTCTTACACTATCTGTGCAATTGTTGATTAGATTCATATATAGTCATTATTGCCATAAACATTTTGAAGAGTCTTATATTGAATTCAATGTCAACAAAGTGTTGTTTAAGGAGATGTCTGGCTTCGCTGGATGGAGTTTTTTCGGCAATCTAGCTGCGATATTATATACTCAGGGCTTGAATATGATGCTTAACATATTCTTCGGACCCGTAGTAAATGCAGCCCGGGGAATTGCAGTCCAGGTTCAGTCTGCTGTTCAGCAATTTGTTAGCGGTTTTCAAACCGCACTAAATCCTCAGATTACTAAGAATTACGCAGTAGGAGACTTGGAACAAATGCATAACCTGATGTTTCGTAGCGCCAGATTCTCTTTTCTTTTGCTGTTCTTTTTATCTCTTCCAGTCCTTTTGGAAACGGAATTTCTCCTTACCGTATGGCTTAAGAATGTCCCAGACAATGCAGTCATTTTTACTCAAATAATGATATGCATATCTTTGATTTATACTACCTCTAACCCTTGTGTTATTGCGAATCAAGCAACCGGGAAGGTGAAAGTATATCAAATAGTTGTTGGTGGAATCCTATTAACAATACTACCTATTTCTTATATCGTTCTTAAGTTAGGCGCTCCTGCATATTCTGTATTTATAGTACATTTCTGCGTGGAAGCTGTTGCACAATTCTCCAGGATGTTCATGTTGAGAAAACTCATCAATCTCTCTTTGTGGCAATACATGAAGAATATCTATATTCCTATAATTTGTACAGTGGCAGTAGCCGTTATTCTTCCTATCGTAGTTCATATGCAATTTGAGGAAGGGTGGTTAAGATTTATTGTTGTGGGTTTCACTTGTGTATTGTCTGTAGGTATTAGTGCTTTTTTCATTGGTTTTACCAAAAACGAAAGATTATTCTTTCTGGATAAGGGCCTTAGATTATTAAAGATTAGATAATGATACGCATCACGAATAAACATAACTGTTGTGGGTGCAGTGCTTGTTTCTCTATTTGTCCCAAGAATTGCATCACGATGAAGGCTGACAGTGAGGGTTTTTTATATCCATTTGTCAATGAAATAGACTGTATCGACTGCGGACTATGCGAGAAGGTATGCAATGAGTTGCATCCTTATGACAAACGAGAGCCTTTAAAGGTGCTTGCTGCAATCAACAAGGATTTTGAGGTACGACTTAAGTCCTCTTCAGGTGGCATCTTCCACATTTTGGCAGAAAAAACCATCAGCGAAGGTGGCGTAGTATTCGGTGCACGCTTTGATGAACAATGGCAGGTGGTGATTGATTATGCTGAAGACATAAATGGCGTAGAGGCCTTTATGGGATCGAAGTACGTACAGGCACGCATAGCTACTGCCTATATCGATGCCAAGCGGTTCCTTAATGAAGGACGCAAGGTGCTATTCTCCGGAACCCCATGCCAGATTGCAGGATTGCACAAGTATCTTAACAAGCCATACGACAATCTTCTCACTGTTGATTTTGTCTGTCACGGCACACCTAGTCCTAAGGTTTGGAGCATGTATCTTGATGAAGTTATTAATGAAGGACAGCGCATCAGTAACATTGAGTTCCGCAATAAGGCAAAAGGATGGAACAAATTCAGCTTTCATCTTGAGTATAACGAGGATGATAAAACCCTTTCAGTATTGTCTCCTTTTGCTAAAAATCACTTCATGAAGGCTTTTCTTAAAAATATTAACCTCCGTCCATCCTGCTACGAATGCAAAGCAAAAGGATTCAGCAGTCAGAGCGACCTCACCTTGGCCGACTTCTGGGGCATCCGGACGGTCTTTCCTCAAATGGATGATGACAAAGGTACAAGTTTGGTTTTCATAAATACCGATAGAGGCAGGCAATCTATGGACTACACTAAAATGGAAGTGCGAGGGACCACCTATGAGCGTGTTAAGCCTCTTAATCCAGCATGCTACCGTTCTGTTGCTTCAAATCCTAAAAGGGACATATTCTTTGCTCGACTGGGCAATGAGAGCTTGATTGAGCTCATAAACGATTGTACCAAACCGACCATAAAACAACGAATAAGACACGCTATTGTTCTATGTAAGTCTCTAATAAATAGGATGTTGGGACGAATAGGGGGGGGTAATACGCACCTGGTGATATATAAACAAAACAATTCTACAAGGCTTATGACATTTCCATCTAACCCGGATATCATTGCCATTAGTTTCCGCAATAAGGCAGCTGGATGGAAAAATTATTATATGGAAATCAGGATAAGGTGAAAAGTTTTTTTTGATTATATGAAGATAAGTATACTTACCCAACCGCTTCAAACCAACTATGGAGGTTTGCTGCAGAACTATGCTCTGCAACAAACTCTTATCAGGGAAGGTCATAATGTTGATACTATTGACTGGAGTCTTCCAAATAAGTCGCTGCATTACAAGTTATATAGAATCAAATGGAATATTCTGTCGTTTATCTTTCCTGATAAGTTTCCAAAATTGAGATACCAACTATCAGGCAAGGAACGAAAAGTTATTCAGCAACATACAGACCACTTTATTTCAACTTATATTCATACTACAACCCCCATTTCCTCTAAAGATGGTTTTTGTATCCTATATAGGAGAGGAAAATACGACGCTTGTGTGGTCGGGAGTGACCAGTGTTGGCGACCGCGTTATAATACCTTTTTAACTTCTATGTTTCTAGACTTTGTGAAAGAAAAGAATGTTAAAAGAATAGCATACGCCGCAAGTTTTGGTACGGATCAATGGGAGTTTTCTCAAGAAATGACTGCAATATGCGCATCCCTTGCCAAAAAGTTTGATTTTGTCTCAGTTCGGGAGGATTCTGGCGTAAGACTTTGCAAAGAGCATCTTGGGGTGGATGCCGTCCATGTCCTTGACCCAACTATGTTGCTTAAGAAAGAGGACTATATCAGTCTTATAAAAGCAGAAAAAGAACCACAATCCAGTGGCACTCTGTTTAATTATATACTCGATCCCGATGCTGACAAGACTGCTTTTATTAACAAAGTAGCAAAAGAGAAAGGACTTCAAGCATTTCAAGTCTTACCGAAATGCCAAACTGAAACCAGAACCAAAGAAGACGTGAAGAATCGTATCGAAGATTGCATTTTCCCTGGAGTGACCACATGGCTTCGTGCCTTCATGGATGCTGAAATGACCATTGTGGATAGTTTCCATGGTATGGTATTCTCCATCATCTTCAACAAGCCCTTCTGGGTAATAGGCAATGCTAATAGGGGAATGTCGCGTTTCACGTCTTTGCTAAAAGTATTCCACCTTGAAGAACGGCTGTTGGATGCAAACCAATTGCATAAAGTGGATATTAACCGCCCTATCGATTGGGCATTCGTCAACGCTATATTGCAGCAAAAGCGCAACGAATGTATAAATCTGTTATTATCTCAACTTTCAAAGTAATATGCCAAAAGTAAGTGTAATAGTGCCTGTCTATAAAGCTGAAAAGTATCTGCGGCAGTGTATTGAGAGCATTCTTGCTCAGACTTTCACCGACTGGGAGTGTATACTTGTGGATGATGGTAGTCCAGATAATTCAGGAAGTATCTGTGACGAATATGCTGTAAAGGATTCCCGAATACATGTGATGCATATCGAGAATGGAGGAGTAAGTAATGCAAGGAATACAGGAATTATGAATGCAAAAGGGGAATGGCTATTCTTTCTAGATTCAGATGATACACTATACCCTGATACTTTTGAGTATTGCTTACAAAGATCATACGGCTATGATGTTATTCGATTTTCCATGGTTAGAAAATACAATGACCATGAAGAACCTGTTCATATAATAGAAAGGAATAGCAGGATTGCTTATTTAAAAGATTTAGTTGGTCGAAATACAATACTTGGGGTTTGCGGAGGCTGCTATAAACGAACTTTATTTGAGGATAATAGTATTTTCTTTGATCCCATCATTTCCAATGGCGAAGATTGGCTTGTTTCTGTTGAGTTAGTTATGGCATCAAGTCAAATTATTGTATTTGATAAGCCATTGTATGCATACAATATGAATAATGTTGATAGTTGTACTTCAAATTATTCGCTAAAGAAGGAACTTGATAAAGCCGCTGCGCTAAATAGAATTAAGGTTATTGTAGGATCAACTATTAGCTCAAACTATTATGTAGCTGCCAAAATAAAACTATTATTGCAAGGACTATCTGCCTGTTTTGCCCATACCAGGGAAACCGACGAAAAATTTATGGATGAATCGAGTGCAATAGTGCAAGCATATGGAGGATATTCAATAATTGATTTGTTGTTATCCAGAATAAGTTTTAAAGATAGAATCTTACTTCTTTTATTGGGTTCTCGTTTGGGCCGGGCATTGCTTAAAATAATTGTTAAATGAATAAGTTACATTGCGTAAAGGAAAACCATGATAAGCCATTTTATTATATGGTCTTACTAATGGCATTGTTATTTGTATTAAGGGATTGTTTTTCTATTAATATAAGCCAATTCATATTTCTTGGACTTTCTTCACTCTTTTTTCTAATCTCAAATTATGACCGTTGTGTTTATTTAACAATCTGTGCGCTCCCTTTATTATGTGGAATGCAAGGATTTATTGCAACAGTCGCTATAATAATGCTATTTATTAAGGCGCCTAAAATAAACAATTGGCAGTGGGCCCCTCTTCTTATTATTGGCATACTTGAGATTGTTAACTGGGGAGGTGTGAGTAAAGATTCTAGCATAAAAGAATATATCCTTTTATGTTCGTCCGTTGGCTTGTTTTTTTTCTTCGCAGGTGGCGTTTTTGATAAATTCTCAAAAGCCAAGATGCTTAGATATTATATTTATTCATCCTCATTCGTGTTATTCTTGGTAGTATATCGCTCCATTACATACCTTGGAATAGATGGCTTGTTGAGTGCGGGTTTTCGTGGAACAAATGTCATGGAAATGGCCGGATTAGAATCTGATATGCAGACACATTTTGCTCTAAATGCTAATAGTCAGGCGTTTTTCTCTATTGTAAATATCGCAATACTTCTCCTTGGACAGAGTAAACTAGGAATGAAGAGGGTACCTTATTATTTTGTATTAATAACTTCATTTATTGCAGGAATAGTATCATTCTCTAGGACATGGCTTTTCTTGATTCCATTTTTATACATAGTTAGTATTATTCTTACAAAAGGTAAAAAGCGATTGACACTAATAGTATCTTTCCTAGTCCTTATTGTAGGATTTATAGCTAGTGGATTTGCAGATCCAATAATAGATAGTTTTACCGGTCGATTTGAAGATGGTAGCCTTGAAACCGGAAGCGGTAGGACAGAGATTTTTGCTCATTACAATAAACTCTGGATTGATGATCCTGTAAAGATACTTGTTGGTACTGGTTCAATAGATTACGCATACAAAAGTCACTATGGCCATTCTATTCATAATGGAATACAACAGGTTTATTATTGCTATGGAATATTAGGTTTTATTTGTGTGTTATCAGTTTTCTTGCACTATTTCAGAAGAACCCGTGATAATAGAGTATCGTGGTTATCTATGGTGCCGTTCACTGTCTGTTTTTTGTTCGATCAATCGATTCAATTTATAAATCCTCATTACTTGATGTTTCCATTTATAGCTTCAATGTTTGCTTCTGAATTACATAGTTCTGAGCTTTAAACTAAATTATAATGAAATTACTGTTTTATATACACGGCCTAACAGGGGGTGGGGCAGAACGTGTCATGGCCACATTAATGAATGGATTCATTGAGCAAGGTCATCTTATTCGTGTTATTTATACTGAAAGTTTGGATCCTCCAGTATATTCCCTAGATTCAAGAATAGAACAGGTATATATGTTAAAAGAGTTCCCTCTAAAATCTAATTCTTTTCTAGGGAAAGTATATAGGCGATTTTGGAAATATCCAGCTATCCGTAAAGAGGCCAAGCTATATCAACCTGACTACGTGGTGAGTTTCATTAAAGCACAGAATAACGATGTATTGGCGGCTTTATTAGGGGCCGGATTCCCTGTAATAATTGGCGATCATACAAATGTAGATAGAAAGTATAGATGGTTAACAAAAACACTTTCTAATCTCTTGTATCCTACAGCGAGAGGAATAACCATGCTTACTGTGCGTGATTATAATAAATGGAAAAATAAGTATAAGCATGTGTATTATATGCCCAATCCATGTGATATAAAACAAAAGCATAAAGGAGAAACTAGGAATAAGGTTATATTAGCTGTCGGCCGTGTTAATCAATGGGAAATTAAAGGCTTTGACACTTTGATAAAAGCATGGTCGCACATCTATAATAAATATCCAGATTGGAAATGTCAGATAGCTGGAGATTATTCCGAGGATAGACTTTATGCTCTCCGTAAAGTAGTTGGGCAAAAATCTTTCAATTCTGTTGAGTTTATCGGTTTTAGGTCTGATATTCATGATTATATGGAATCTTGCGAGGTGTTTTGCCTGCCTTCTAGAATAGAAGGGATGCCAATGACATTGTTAGAAGCTATGAACCTTGGATGTGCTTGTGTTGCATTTGATTGTACAACAGGTCCAGCGGAGATTATAGAAGACGGAGAGACTGGGTTACTTGTTCGAGACCAGGATATATCAGACCTTATTGATAAGTTAGAACATATTATATCGGATGCAGAATTAAGGGAGACTTTTAGGAATAATGCTCCTGAATCAGTCAAGAGGTATTCAACAGAAGTAATTCTGAATATGTGGAATAAGATGTTTATAGAATTAAAAAAATAGTAATATGGGATTTATATCAGATTTATATTGGAGATTGTTTAAATCTCCTGAAAGTTATGCTAGACATCTGGGGGTTGAAATCGGGAAAAACTGTCTAATTGCAACACGAAGATGGTCATCAGAGCCATATCTTATAGTAATTGGCAATAATGTGCAGGTTACTGAAAGTGTGTGGTTTTATACACATGGGGGGGGAATATTATAAGGGATCAAATACCTGATTTTGACTGTTTTGGTAAAATCATAATTGAAGACTGGGCATATATTGGGTCTGGCAGCATCATCCTTCCAGGTGTTACTGTAGGCAAGGGAGCGCTTGTTGCTGCCGGTTCAGTTGTCACAAAATCAGTACCGAGATATACTGTTGTTGCTGGCAATCCCGCAAGAGCAATATGTACCATCAGTGATTACATTTCTCGAAACGAAAAGTACAATGTCCATACCTATGGATTATCATTTGAAGAAAAGAAAAAAACACTATTAAGTTTATCAGAGGAGCATTTCATCAAAAAGTAGATATACCATGCTCCTCAAAATAATGAAGGAGTATGTTCACAAGAATTAAAGATTTATATTGGAGACTTATTAAAACTCCAGAGGAACAAGCAAGACATTTGGGCGTAACAATAGGTAAGAATTGCTTTATAGACACGAGATTTTGGGGGTTTGAACCATATCTGATTACAACCGGCAATAATGTCGCAGTTACCGGTGGCGTTAGAATTCATACTCATGGAGGTGCTCGTGTAGCGCGTCGAAAGTATCCAGACTTTGATGTTTTTGGAAAAGTTGTGATTAATGATTGGGCATATATTGGTTCTTGTGCTCAAATAATGCCAGGTGTTACTATTGGGAAAGGCTCTATGGTTGCTGCTGGTTCAATTGTAACTAAGTCTGTTCCGGCGGGCGTTGTTGTTGCTGGTAATCCTGCAAGAGTAATATGTACCGTTGACGAATACATAGAACGTAATTTACCATATAATCTTAATACAAAGTCACTTGATGCTAAGAGCAAAAAGAAATATTTAATGAGTCTCCATGAGGAGAAGTTTATCAAGAAATGAAGAAGGTATTATTAATCACAGAAGGCTTAGGCTCTGGCGGCGCTGAAAGACAAATATGTGGATTGGCCGCTCTTCTTACTAAATCTGGATACACATGTCGCCTTATCACATATGTTGAGAATCAGTTCTACGAGCCATATCTGCATCAAAATGGTGTTGACTATGAATATGTGCCGGAATTATGGAATAAGAAGAAGCGTGTATTTCGTGCAGCGAAGTATGTGCAGTTATACAAAGCCGACGTAGTGATATCTTATCTCCCTTCAGTTAATCTGACTATGTGTTTGGCAAAATTGTTCAGCACAGCAAAATTGATTGTATCAGAACGGAATAATAATATATGTATAACAAGAAACGATAGGATTCAGTTCAATCTTTATCGTTTGGCGGATGCTATTGTTCCGAATTCAAATTGCCAGGGTGAATTCATAAGGCGAAATTTCCCATTTCTGACAAAAAAGGTACATCCTATTATTAATTTCGTGGATGTCAATCGTTTCTCACCATCTGCTTTTAAAGTAAATAATGAAACGCTGAGAATTGTGACAGTCGCCAGATACACCCAGCAGAAAAATGTTCTAACATATTTAAAAGCGATTCGCATCATCAAAGAGAGTGGCTTGAAAGTACATTTTGACTGGTATGGAGATAAGAAGCATAATGTAGATTATTATGCGGAGATTGAGAATGAATATAATAAGCAGGAACTTTCTGACTATCTGACTTTACATGAACCTAAAGCAAATATTGAAGATGAATATAGGAAAGCTGACATTTTCTGCCTACCAAGTCTTTTTGAGGGCTATCCAAATGTAATAGCAGAAGCAATGGCTTGTGGATTGCCGGTTGTTTGCAGTAATGTATATGAAAATCCTTATATTGTCGAAGAAGGAATAAATGGATTCTTGTTCAATCCAGAAGATCCAGACGATATTGCTAGAACTATAAAACAGGTGGCTGCGCTCTCACAAGAAGATAGACTGAAGATGGGCGGGCGTAATAGAGAACTGTGCCTAAAAAGAAATACCGAGGAGAGATTTCTTTCTTCATATGTAGAATTAATAGAAAGTCTATAATATATGAACAACTTTAGAGAATTGTATAATGCTGATATTTCACGCTATGGGGGAAGCCCAGAAATCTATATGCGCATATTTCATTTCCTATACCGAAAGGCAGCTACGAATACTTTTGCTCCTATGCGACTAATTTATAAAGCCTTTTTCCGAATATGGGCAAATAGGCGAGGATTGGAAATATCTGTAAATCAGCATATTGGGGGGGGGTATTTATATTGGGCATGCCTATAATATTACAATCAATGGGAAAGCTATTGTCGGGGAAAATTGTAATATACATAAAGGAGTTGTAATAGGACAAACTAATCGAGGACAAAGGAAGGGCGCCCCTATAATCGGAGATAGAGTGTGGATTGGTATAAATGCTGCTGTAGTAGGTGGAATTACCATTGGGGATGATGTGTTGATTGCTCCAAATAGTTTTGTGAATGTAGATGTACCTTCCCACTCTGTTGTATTTGGCAATCCTTGCATTATAAAGCATCGAGATTGGGCTACGGAGGGGTATGTAAATAATTTGTCATAAGAAACTACTTTTTTAAGATAATGAAAGAGGTCTTAGTTTTAGGTTATTTTGGATATAACACAAATCAACTTGATGGACAAACCGTCAAGACTCGCGACATATATAAATTAGTAGAATCTCAGACAAAAGGGGAAGTTGACTATTATGATACAGAAGATTTCAAGTATCATAAACTCTCAATTTTCAAAATGTTTTGGAAAGTGATTAGGTGTCGGACCCTGTTTTATCTCCCTGCTCACAACAATTTGAAAGCCATATTTCCTATAATTTATGTATTAAGTGTATTATTCCGTTTCAAAATCCATTATTTCGTTGTTGGTGGGTGGTTGCGAGAGTTTATTACAAACCTTCCTGTACATAGGTGGATGCTAAGGAGGATTTCCGGCATACATGTTGAAACTAAGCGGCTTCTTTCCGAATTGGAAGAATATTATGGGTTCAAAAATGTAGATATTTTTCCAAATTTCAGATTCTTCGACTTTAACCCTGAGCGATATGATTCCGACAAGTTGCGTCTGGTATTTATGGCGAGAGTTAACAAGATGAAAGGCTTGGATTGGATTTTTAACCTAGCCGATTATATCAAAGACAACAAGTTGGAAGACAAATACTCTATCACGTTCTATGGCCCAATTAACGATGAGGATAAAGAATATTTTGAGACAAATGTAGCGAAGTATTCATTCGTAGAATATAAAGGTCCTCTTCAACCATCAGAAATACATAAGACCTTGTGCGAGTATGATGTAATGCTTCTTCCTACACATTACTATACAGAAGGTTTACCTGGGTCTGTTGTTGATGCATACATTGCAGGAATACCAGTTGTAGTTACAGAATGGAAGCATGCCAAAGAGTTTGTGGATGATGGCTTCAGTGGCTTCATTATTCCATTTGAAAATGGACAGAAGCAACTTATAGAAAAAGTGCTCTTTCTTGGGAATGATAGAGAATTGTTACACCAACTCCAGGCAAATGCGTTAAAGAAAAGAATGGAATTTGCTCCACCTTCGCTTGAAAATATTCTAGGGGGGGGGTAATTTGAGATTGTGTTTTGTATCTCGTGTTGAACAAAGTAAAGGGTTGGATACGATTAACAATATTATATCAGTCCTTAATGACTCAGGATTGGGCAAGTGTGTTACTATAGACTTCTATGGTCAAAAGAAGGATGAGTATTATGACACTAATCTTTCATATCTAAACCTATGCGAGTACAAAGGTGTCCTTCAGCCACAAGAAGTTATTTCTGTTTTACAAAAGTATGATGCCTTATTGTTTCCAACACATTATGATGGTGAAGGGTGCCCTGGAATCTTAATAGAAGCATTATCTGCAGGTCTCCCAATAATTGCATCTAATTGGAAAGACAATAAAGAGTTTGTACTAAATGGTGTAAATGGATTTCTTTGCGAGACATTTGATGTGAATATGTATGTAGATGCCATTATTAGTCTCATTGATCCTGTTCTAAAAATTCAGATGAAAAAGCATTCTTATTATATGAGCAAAGCATTTTCGACGCAAAATGCTATGAAATTGATTAAGAACTATTTAAAATAACATAGGTATGAAAATAGGACTTTTAACACAGTACTACAAACCAGAAATGGGTGCACCTCAGAATCGTCTTTTTGAGATGATGAGAGGTTTAAAAGAATTAGGTAATGATGTATGTGTAGTTACAGCAATGCCGAATTATCCGACTGGGAAAATATTCAGCGACTACAAAGGAAAAGTTACCTGTAAGGAGGAACTTGATGGGATTGAAGTAAAGAGGTATTGGCTTTATGCTTCCAACGCACGTAAAGCATTGCCAAGAATATGGAACATGGTTTCTTTCTCGTTCATGGCCATATTCTCACTAAGATACCTTCGTAGCAAACAACTTGATTATCTTATTGTAGAAAGCCCACCTTTGACGCTAGGAATAGTAGGTATTATTCTATCGAGGTTATTAAAATGTAAACTAATCGCTAATATATCAGACATTTGGCCTTTATCTGCCAAGGAATTGGGAGCCATGAGCGATGGAGCATTATACCATTACTTAGAAAAGTGGGAACATAGAATCTACAAGAAGGCTTATATTTCAATGGGGCAATCGCAAGAGATAGTTGATCACATTGCAAGTAAAGGAGCTAAACGTGTATATCTGTTTCGTAATGGCGTTGATCCTTCACGTTTCGAGGCATTAGAAGAAATAAAACCAGAAGAAGGGCGTATCAAACTGATTTATGCTGGCCTTCTTGGTTTTGCACAAGGTGTAGCTGATATCTGCAACAGTATCAATTTTGCAAAACTAGGGATGGAGTTCCACATCTATGGTGCTGGAGGTGAACAGCAAGCAATAGAAAAGATTATTTCTGACAATCCTGATAAGGGGATATACTATCATGGAGTTGTATCTAGGGACGAATTACCGCATAAGTTAAAAGAGGCAAACATGACTCTTATTCCTCTGGTAAAGAACATTTATGGAGCAGTACCCTCCAAGATTTATGAATCAATGGCAGCTGGTCTTCCAATAATGTTTTTGGGCGAAGGAGAAGGAGCACAAATTGTAGCTTCAAACAAAATCGGTCTTGTTGCACACGCAAAAGACTATGAAGGGTTAAAATATAATATTGAATATGCTGTTGCACATCCTGAAGAAATGAAACAGATGTCAAAGAACTGTATTGATTGTGCTCATAACATGTTTAATCGTCCTAAGCAAATTAAGGATTTACACGCATTCTTGGAAAAGCACTTAAAGTCATAAGACTGCCCTAAAGGTTTCTATATGCAATTTACTCTTACGCATAAGCGTCTTCTAAATCTATTATTCATATCTATATCGGGAGGGAAATGTGATACAGCAATATTCTGTAGTATGACTCAGAAGGAGTGGAAAGATTTGCTATTTCTTTCTCGATTACAGGGTGTCAGCGCGATCGCTTTTGAAGCATTAAATTATTTGCCAGCAAATTGTCGACCGCCAAAAGATACTCTAATTGAATGGCTTGGGGTATCTATTTCCATAGAAAGTCATTACAATAAGCATTTGCAACTTGCAAATGAACTTGCTAGACTGTGGGCCATGAATGGATTACGAACAATGGTATTCAAAGGTTTGGCTCATAGTAGGTACTATACGATTCCTTCTCACAGAGAATTTGGAGATTTTGATTGTTTCTTATTCAAAAGCGATCCCGAACAGAATAATAATGAAATCAGTGCTTTTTTAAAAGGTAATGCATTGGCAAGGGACTTTGGAGCTGAAGTATATGATGGTTGGTATAAGCATTCAAAGATAAACTACAAAGGGCTATCAGTTGAGAATCATCAGTATTTCACAGCAACAAGGAGTTCAAAGAATGCAAAAAAAACTGAATGCTTATATGATTGCATCTCTTTGCGATGGTTCACACTTGAACAAGCTAATAGATACCGAAATCTTATTGCCTCCATTAGAACTTGAAGGTTTGTTTATGCTATATCATTCACAGATGCATTTTTTAGTGGAAGGAATCTCTTTGAGGCATTATGTTGACTGGGCATTCTGGATAAGGTCTAATCAAAGTCATATTGATTGGGAATCTTTCTCCAAACGTTGTAAAGAATTTGGTTTATATCATTTTGTTGTGGTATTAAATGCGATAGTCGAAAAATACTTTGGTGTTGTTTTGAAAGATATTATCGAGAGAGATAGTACTTTTTCAGAAAAGGTGATTTTGAGTGCTTTACTAGAAGATTCTCCTATTTGTTCAAAAAACAAAGGACGATGGTATGAACGCTTTAGACTAATATCTAATGCTTTTAAGTATTCATGGAAGTTTAGGGATGTTGTTCATTACAGTATATGGGAGTACCTTTGGAATTATATTTGGGGCTTTCTTCTAAAAGAAGAAGATTGATTTTAACACATATAAACAAGTGAAACGAATATTTGATATCGTTGCCAGCGGTTTAGGACTGCTGGTTTTGAGCCCATTATTCATCATTGTGGCTATATGGATAAAACTGGACTCAAAAGGACCGGTATTCTATCGGCAAGTCCGTGTCGGACTGCATAATAAGGATTTCAGAATCTTCAAGTTCCGCTCAATGAGAGTTGGGGCTGATAAAGGATCCTTGGTGACAATAGGAGGTCGTGATCCGCGCGTCACCCGCTCAGGGTACTTTATCAGGAAGTTCAAGATTGATGAGTTGCCACAACTTATCAATGTTTTCATCGGGGATATGAGCTTGGTTGGCCCACGTCCGGAGGTCCGTCATTATGTTGACTATTGGACTCCGGAGCAGATGCATGTCCTGGATGTACGGCCAGGTATTACGGACCCGGCGTCCATTAAGTTCCGCAATGAGAATGAGTTGATGGAGAAGGCCGAGAATCCTGAAGAGTATTATATTAATGTCATTATGCAGGAGAAGATTAAGTTGTATCTGGAGTATGTCCAGAATGCATCCTTCTGGTATGATATCAAGTTGATATTCCAAACATTCTGGGTAATAATTAAAGAAAGATAGTTTTAAAAATCAAATACAATGAGTACAGATTTGAAAAGAAGAAATGTACCGTTCAGTCCGCCTGATATGACGGAGTCTGAGGCAAATGAAGTTCGTGAGGCAATTCTCAGTGGTTGGATCACTACAGGACCGCGAACAAAGAAGTTGGAGAAGACAATATCGGAGTATGTTCATACGGAGAAGACTGTCTGCCTGAACTCTGCAACGGCAGCCATGGAAATGGTTCTCCACGTGCTCGGAGTAGGACCTGGCGATGAGGTAATTGTTCCAGCTTATACTTACACGGCATCCGCATCCGTTGTTGCTCATGTAGGAGCAACAACGGTAATGGTTGACTCCCAGAAGGATAATGTCGAAATGGACTATGATAAGTTGGCTGCAGCCATTACGGAGAGAACAAAAGTAATTGTGCCAGTTGATTTGGCCGGTATATGTGCAGATGTTGACAAGATACGAGAAATCATTTGTCGTCCAGAAATCCTTGCAAAGTACAATCCTTCAAATGATATTCAGAGAATGATGGGGCGCATTGTTATTTCTAACGACTGTGCACACTCTTTCGGAGCATCTAGACATGGAAAGATGGCTGGCGAGATTGCAGATTTCTCTTCGTTCAGTTTTCACGCTGTCAAGAATTTTACCACGGCAGAGGGTGGCGCAATGACATGGAATCTTCCATTCGGCAATGAAGTTGTTGCGACTCAACAGACATACTACGGAAGCCCTGTTCCTTTCATCGAGGGAGAGACCTGGAATGAGTTTATTTATCGTCTTTCGCAACTGTTCTCACTCCATGGACAGAATAAGGATGCCCTCGCAAAGACAAAGCTTGGTGCCTGGGAGTACGATATCGTAGGCCCTTGGTACAAGTGCAATATGACAGATATTATGGCGGCTCTCGGTCTTGTGCAATTTGAGCGATACCCTGCCATGCTTGCAAAACGTGAAGAATATGTAGCTTGCTATAATGCCGGAATCGATTCTCTGAATGAATGTATGGATGCCGAGCATCAGGTTGCATACCTTAAACATAGATCAGAGGATCACTGTTCATCACATCACCTCTATCTTGTTCGTCTTCTGGGGCGCACACGTGAGGAGGCCAATCGCGTAATTGAGCAAATGGCAGAGCGTGGGATTGCGACTAATGTTCACTACAAGCCTCTACCGATGATGACGGCTTATAAGGCACTTGGGTTTGATATAACCAACTATCCTAACGCATATCACCTCTTTGAGAACGAGATCACCCTTCCTTTGAACACTAGAATGACTCAAGAGGATGTGGAATATGTAATTGAGAATTTTGTTGATGTCGTAAAAAATCTGTAGAATTATCACTTTTATTTAGTGGGATGTTGCCTAATCTACGTGAATTTAACATTAAATTGTATAATTAATCCACGGTTCTTGTTGTAAGAAATTGTAAAACAATCAGGTAAACCACACTTTCACTCTTGTATATTCAAATTATTATTTATACATTTGTATAAGTAATACAATGGATATGGCAAGACTCACAAAAGCGGACAGCGTCTATCGGATGTCGCTTCACAAGAACGGAGGTTACATGTATGCGACGACTCATCCGTATACCGTGACCGGGGACGGCAGGAGGAAGTACTCCTGCCTGCATTGGGGCACTGTGACGGATGGTCTCAAGTTTATCCCGGGCAAGCAGTACCTGTACGCCTCTCCGGAGGAACGGGCCAGGCTGATCTTTCCCGAAGGGTGGGACCTCAGCGAAATAGATAAGCTTCAGTGATAGCAGCGGAATGGATGTACCACCCGT